>Ga0228614_1000470_pt1 | contig 23006 bp, 19 predicted proteins | sample 15DmetaG_FD_190531 | JGI IMG/M metagenome (GOLD analysis project Ga0228614, IMG submission 190531) | Seawater microbial communities from Monterey Bay, California, United States - 15D | ecosystem: Environmental > Aquatic > Marine > Coastal | place: USA: California | collected 2016-10-13
TAGAGAAAAAGAGTTAATTGAATCTAAAAACCAAACCGAATTGATAGCGAAATCTAAGGAAGCGTTTTTAGCAAACATGAGTCATGAAATTCGAACTCCTTTAAATGGAATAATTGGTTTTACTCAATTATTGATTGAAAACAAAAGTGTTAACAATGAAGTCTTAAATCAATTAAATATCATTAAAAGATCTGGAGATATTCTTTTAGTATTAATAAATGACATACTAGATTTATCAAAAATTAATGCTGGAAAAATTATTTTAGAAGAAGTTGAAATTAATATCATTGAACTTACAAATCATGTTCTTGAAAACTTCAAAAGCATTATTAATTCAAAAAAAATAAACATTCATTTTGATACAAAGGGGGATGAATTTGATTTTATACATTTTGGGGATCCAGTAAGAATATCTCAAATATTATTCAATATTCTAAGTAACTGTTTTAAATTTACTCCTGAAAATGGAGAGATTAAAATAAAAATATTTACCAATTACCAAAACAAATTTGAATCCGAAATTCAATTTGAAATTACCGATACTGGTATTGGGATAGAGAAAGAAAATCTAAAAAATATATTTGAACCTTTTATTCAGTCAGAAACTAGTACTACTCGAAAATTTGGTGGAACAGGATTAGGGCTTAGTATTGTAAAAAAATTAGTTGAGCAAATGTCAGGAACAATTGATATTGAAAGTGAGATAGGAAAAGGCACTAAGTTTGTTTTTAAGATAAAAGTGAAAAAACGACAGGATAAAAAAGAACAAAAAATAGAATCAACACTAGACATAAAAAATATTCAAGATAATAAATTACCACAATTAAATATCCTTGTTGCAGAAGACAATACTATTAACCAATTACTTATAAAAACAGTACTTTCTCAGTTCAACTTTACTTTTACAGTTTGTGAAAATGGAGATGAGGCTGTCAAAACTTTTAAAAAAGAGACATTTGATATCGTACTAATGGACTTAATGATGCCCAAACTTGATGGTTATGGAGCTTCAAAAGCTATCAGGGAGTTTGAATCTGAAAATAATTTAAAGATAACTCCAATTATGGCACTTTCAGCTGATGTAACATCAAATGAGATAAAAAAATTAAAAGATTATGGTATAAATGATTATCTTCATAAACCATTTGATAATTCTAAATTACTTGAAAAAGTATTATTTTTAACACAAAACGAAACGAATGATACAGTGTAATCTAAAGGGACTTCATGATCTAACTCCAGGAAGTTATGATATTCCTATACAAATATTAGAACTTTTTCTACAAGATACTCCAAGAAGTATAGAAAATGCTAATTCTTCACTTGAAAAGAATGAAATCGATAATGTATACAAGGCTATTCATAAAATTAAACCTTCTTTAATCTTAATTGGTATTCCTGAAAAAACATTGCAAAATGTTTTATTGATTAATTCAAACTGCAAGGATAAAGTTAATTTGGATCAACTAAAACCTATGTTAAAAAAATTATCAGACGATTTAGATGAAATATATGTTTATTTGAGAATTGAACTTGAAAAAATGAAAAATTAAGCAAATAAAGAGTATCCTTGTTTTTTTTCAACTCCTTCGATCCCTTGTAAACCTCCTGTATGAATAAATAGCACTTTGGAATTGCTTAACTTATTCTCTTTTATGTTTTTGATTAATTCAAACATTACTTTCCCAGTATAAATAGGATCTAGCTTGATATTATTTTCATGGTAAAACTGTTTAATAAAATCTAATAATTCTAAATCATATTTTCCGTAACCACCGAAATGAGCATTTGAGTGTACTGTCACCCTATTTAATAATTCTTCTGTAAGTTCTTCATCAAACAACGTATAGTTTAATAAATTTCTCATTTCTGAAAGTGAATCAAATCCTTTTAAAACAGGAACGACATGTAATTTCGTTTTTTCTGAAAGAGCCATTAGCACTCCACAACTTGTAGTAGTAGTTCCTTGTGCAATAAACACATGATCAAAATCTTGTTCTATTTCTTTTATGATATCCTGACAACCAATCATTCCATAAAAATTAGCACCTCCTTCAGGAACAACAAAAGAATTTTCAAACTCCAAATGAATATCTTTCAAGTATAAAGAATCATTTCTTAAAGCATACTCAGATCTGGAAACAAACTTTAATTCCATCCCATATTGAGTACACCTTTTCAAAGTTTCATTTGAATTACTATTTAATTCTTCCCCTCGAACAATTCCAACGCATCTAATTCCTATTAATTTACAAGCTGCAGCAGTTGCTACTAGATGGTTTGAAAAAGCTCCTCCGAATGTAACTATAGAACTATTTTTGTTAGCCAATGCCTGCTCTACATTATACTTTAATTTTCGCCATTTGTTACCTGAAACTTCGGTGTCAATTAAATCATCTCGCTTAACAAATAATTCAATATTTTTCTCCTCCAAAATTGGAAACGATAGCTTTTCTAAAATTGACTTTTCAGTAGAATACAACATTATAATTAAAGTTTTAATCGTTATTTTTGTTAAAAACTATTTTTTATGAGCGATGACATGTCTGTTTTTTCTAAAAAAAGTAAACTCGATGAAGATGAGTATTATTACAGTCCTGAAGGTTATATAATTTTCACAGAAAAATACCTTTCAAAAAGAGGATACTGTTGTAAAAACGGTTGTAAACATTGTCCTTATGGATATGATAAGAAAAAAGATAAATTCAAATCATAAAGGAGGATTTATTCCTTGATCTGGGAACCTTCCTTTATATTTTGATAAAATAGTTTTTATTTCTTTAATATCCTTTTCAACGTCACCAGAAGGTTTATATAACCTATCAAATCCTCCTATTTTCTTTTCATAATCGATATAGGCTAAATAAATTGGAACCTCTGCTTTTTTAGCAATGTAATAAAATCCTTTCTTCCACCTATCGTTATGTTTTCTAGTCCCTTCAGGTGTAAACACTAAAAACATCGTTTCACAATCTTTAAAAAGCTGAGCTGCAAATTCAGTTAAATTGTTATTTACTTTTCTATCAACAGGAATACCTCCCATTTTTTTTAATAAAAAACCTAATGGAAAGAAGAACAACTCTTTTTTAATTAAGAATTTAGCATTCACACCATAGTTCGCAAAAGTGATTCTACCAATTATAAAATCCCAATTAGAAGTATGAGGTCCCATCACAACAACGCATTTATCAACACCTTCTGGAACAAACTCATCAATCTTCCAACCAAATAATTTTAATAAAAATTTCAATAATTTATTCATAATACAAATGTACATATTTAACAATAAAAGTTACTTTTATGATACAATAATGTAATAACAAGAAAAACAGAGTAAATGAATATTAAAAACACCTTTAAAAAAACCATACTTCCTATTATACTCTTAGTGTTTTTATGGGGTATAGCTTTATTGGTTCAGTTTACTTCTGAAAAATCAACTTTAAGTCTTGATACATACGTTCCAAAGAACTATAATTTTGTTGCTAAAATTGACGCTAAGGCTATTTTTAAAGAAACTGCCTTCGAACTTTTATTCGAAGCAAAAGATGAACTGGTATTAGTAGGAATGAATGAAAAACTAAGTGAACCTTCTGACATGAATGGAAAACTTGGAATAGACCTACTATCTGAAGCTTTTGTATTTACTGTTCCTTTCAAAGGGAAAATAATTAAAGGAGTTTGCGTTAACCTTAAAAATAAAACTGATTTTCAAAAAAACAGCTCAAGTTTAACTTCGGATAAAGTCTTTACCCATGTATCAGGTGAAAAAGGTTATTTTTTCTCTTCTAACGAAAAAATTTCAAAAAAAGAAAAAACCAATTTTATAGAAACTGAAATAGGAGATAAACCAAATAAAAAAGAGGTTACACCCAACAATTTATCTAAAAGTGATATTTATATTGTTACAAAAGAAAATATTTTTGGCGAAAATACAATCTTCTCTTCCTCTCAAATAGGCATCAAAACTTTAAATGATAAAATTAAATTAGATGGTAATTTAACGAAATCAAAAAAAGCTTTAAATGCGATCAATAATATTGATTATAAATTAAAAAGTAACCAAAGTAACTTCAATTTTGCATCTGGAATTATTCCACTAACTGTTCAAGATACACTAAAATACTTCTCTAAGAAAATTGGTTTGACTTTACCTAATATTAAAAGCTTATCTTTTAATTACGAAGGTTTAGAAATGATGGAATCTGTAATGTTGCCAAACATGAACATGATCATTCAATTTCAAGAAGCTATCTCGATAGATGAATTTCTCCATAATGAATTATTTCTTTCTAAACTTGAAGCTAGTTCTCAAGAAAACACTATCCTTATTGAAGGGAAAAAATATCATTTCCATCAAATAAACTCTTCTACCATTTCTATTGGAATAGATAAAAAAGTAAATTATTCAAAGTCTAATAATTTATTGGAAATTGATGGTAACCTAAGTTCTTTATTCGAAATTAAAAACGGTGGGATGTTTGTTTCTTTTCTGGAAGGAATACCTGTTTTCAAAGCTCCTAAAGAGCTTTTTAACGCTTCAAAAGAATTTAACTTAGTGATTGAAGGTAAGGATAATAAATATAACCTTTCTGGAGAATTAAATTTTAAAGAAGGATCTTTTACAATGAATGAGATGACTAAATTTGCGTTAGAGATTCAAAAGATATTTTAACCTGCTTTTACTGATTTAGCATTTCAAGAAGTTGTTTGAAATACTTTGGTGCTTTGTACAATCTTGAACCATACCATGAAAAGTATTCACCATCTACAACTAAAACTTTCGATTGAGGATACCTCTTTTGAAATTCAATTATTTCCTTTTCTTTAAAAGGGTAAGGTTCAGAACTTAAAAAAACATAGTCTAAATTCTTACCTTCTTCAATTTCGAAAATAGGATAACGTTTATTATTCGTGTAATTTTGTAAACCGATACGAGTCAACATATCATCGATAAAAGTCTCTTTACCGGCTAACATATCTGGATTTTTCCAAATAAAATAGGCCACATTTTTAGGTTTAGATCCTTTAATAAAAGTATGAAGCGAATCAAACTCTGATCGAATCAAATCAACTAAGGCTTTTGATTCTTTTTCAAAATTCAAAACATTCCCAAGTTCATTTATCATTTCTAGAGAATCTTCCAAAGTAAAAATATCACTCATCCATATAGGAGCTATTTTTTCTAAAGCTACAATATCTTCTTTCGAATTCTCTTCTTTATTTCCTATAATTAGGTCAGGTTGTAAAGCTTTTACTTTATCAAGATTAACATTTTTAGTACCACCTACTCTTGTTTTAGAACGAAACCATTCTTCAGGATGAATACAGAATTTAGTTATCCCTACTACTCTTTCTCCAAGCCCTAAATCATATAAAAGCTCTGTTTGGGAAGGCACTAAAGAAACAATTCGTCTCGGAGTATTTCCAAGACGAATTGATCTATTCATTTGATCTCGAAAGACCTGCATACTATTTATTTAAGATAGTGAAGAAATAATATCATAACGAGTTACAATATGGTAACTTCCATTATTCAGTTCAACTAAAACTGCATGATTTTGCTTGTTTATTAATTTTGAAATTTCTTCAATAGAAGTAGATTCTTTCACAACTGGAAAAGCATCTTGCATAACACTTGATATTGGTGCGTCTATTAAATTTGGATTATCGATCAACAACTGGTAAACATGACTATCGTCTAAAGAACCAACAAAATCTCCACCCTTCATTACAGGTATTTGAGAAATACCAAATTTTCTCATTTTAGCAACAGCATGAGAAACTAACTCTTCTGAATAAAGAGAAACTAAAGGTTCATCTCCATGACTCACTACCATATCTCCAGCAGTTTTAACGTCCACATCTAAGAAACCTCTTTCACGCATCCAATCATCGTTGAACATTTTCCCGACATACCTACTTCCATGGTCATGAAAAAGAACAACAACAACATCGTCTTCATTTATGTGATCTGCTAATTGATTCAAACCAGCAATAGCTGCTCCTGCAGAGTTACCAACGAAGATTCCTTCTTCTCTAGCAAGTCTTCTTGTCATAACTGCAGCATCTTTATCGGTAACCTTCTCAAACATATCAATGATATCAAAATCTACATTTGCTGGAAGAATATCTTCTCCAATCCCTTCTGTGATATAAGGATATATCTCGTTTTCATCAAACACACCCGTTTCTTTGTATTTCTTGAATACAGAGCCGTAAGTATCAATACCCCAAATTTTAACGTTTGGATTCTGTTCTTTTAGATATTTTCCCACACCTGATATCGTTCCTCCAGTACCAACACCAACAATAAAGTGCGTAATCTTACCTTCTGTTTGTTCCCAAATCTCCGGACCAGTTTGTTCGTAATGTGCTGTTCTATTGGATAAATTATCGTATTGATTTACATACCAAGAATTTGGAATCTCTTTTGCTAATCTTTTTGAAACAGAATAGTAAGACCTTGGGTCAGTTGGATCAACAGCAGTTGGACAAACGACTACTTCAGCACCAACAGCTCTTAAAATATCCATTTTCTCTTTGGATTGCTTATCATTTAAGACACAAATCAACTTATATCCTTTAATGATAGCACCTAAAGCTAACCCCATTCCAGTATTACCGGAAGTACCTTCAATAATTGTTCCTCCAAGCTTTAAAAATCCAGAAGCTTCTGCATCTTCTATCATTTTGATTGCCATTCTATCTTTAACAGAGTTACCAGGGTTTGTTGTTTCTACTTTTGCTAAAATAGTACCTTTTAAACCTTTTGTAACTTTGTTTAATTTAACTAATGGGGTATTTCCAATAGTTTCAAGTATATTATTGTATATTTTCATCTTAAAATATTTATTTCACAAATTAAAACATAAATATAATGGTTAATCTTTGAGGAGTAAAACTAAAACCAAAAAATCACGTTTCAATTGTTCCATTTTACAAAAAAGGAAAGAATAATATCTTTAGAAATTAAATAATTAAAGTAATTTTATCAAAAAACTAGATTTCAAATAAATGCTAAAACTATATATTTTATTACCACTATTATTAGTCATAATTAGCTGTTCTTTCGATAAAAAAAACTTAACCAATCCGACTCTGAACGAACAAATTGACTCTCTTTTCAATTCCAAAATAGCTAAAAATGCACCTGGTGCAGCTATCGCAATATCCTATAATAATGAAGTTCTCATTAAAAAAGGATTCGGATTAAGAGATTTAAACAATAAAAAACGAATTACCCCTAATACCAATATGAGGATTGCATCTGTGAGTAAACAATTTACCGCACTTTGTATTTTAGATCTAATAGACAAAAAGAAATTAAAATTAACGGACTCTTTATCAAAGTTTTGGAACTATCCTGTTTTCAAGAATATTACAGTACAACATTTACTAAATCACACATCTGGAATTGCAAATTTTGAAGCTTCTTTCGAAGAAAGCTGGGATAGGTCTAGAATAGTAGAAAATAAGGATGTACTAAATTGGTTAATACAAAACAATCCAAAACCTCTATTTATTCCAGGAAGTAGTTGGGAATATTCTAACACTGCATACCTTTTGTTAGCAAACCTTGTCGAAAAAGTAAGTGGTCAAGAATTTTCTGCTTATGCTAAAGAAAATATCTTTGAAAAAGCCGGAATGAAAACCACTAACTTTTATTGTTTAGCAAACCCTATCCAAATAAATGAAAGGGCATATTGTTACGAAAAAGATAGTTTAGAGAATTGGAATAAAGTAGATGGCTACTTCATGAATGGAATCATGGGAGACGGCGCAGTATACACTAACCTAAATGACTATTTGAAATATGATCAAGTCTTAAGAAAAAAGACGCTACTATCTGAAACAACACAAAAGTTAATCTTCCAACCGAGTTCAATTGTTAGAAAAGATTGGCCTGAAAGCAATCCATTTGTAAACCGATATCCATTTTTAAAAAACAAAAAAGTGGGCTATGCAATGGGTTGGTTTGTAACGGGTAACATATCAATGCACTCAGGCGGTTGGCATGGAACAAGAACAACCGTTATTCGGCATTTAGATAAACCTCTTTCCATTGTATTATTTATGAATTCAAATGCTAACGTTCGGGAGTTAGCTATAGAAATATATGAAATGGTTTAAGAGTATTTCAAATAAAGTAAATTCATTCATATTAAAAATAAAATGCAAAAACACTTTAACATTTCAATTGCTTTATTTACCATTTCTTTCGGTTTATACCTTACAGAGATCTATGATATATTTTTAAACTTTGAAATCATTACTACATTGTTAGGAATACTTTTATTATTTGTAGCTATAGGATTATTCATAGCATCTATCATTAGATTCATTCACGAAAAACAAAGTCCTAATAAAATTACTTTAATACTTTCAACTACATTAGCGATATCTTTTTCAATAATTTACTCTTATAGAGAAGGCTATTTAACAGAAAAAATCTTCATTAAAGCTAAATTTATAGATGATAGAAGTCGAATAGATATAAAATTTTATAAGAGTGGTAAATATGTGATTTATTCAAATTGGTTTTTTGGAGAAGAAAGATTTGAAGGTACATATAAATTAAAAAAGGATACTATCGAATTTAATAATTACCCTTTAATGGAAAACGATCTTATAGCACAAAAAGTCATACTTATTAAAGACAAAATTTATTTTAAAAAAGATAACAAAAATGAATATGATAAATCATTTTATTATTTTCAAATAGAATGACCACCCTAAAACTCCAACTCAATCTGTTTCACAACACTTTCATCCGTAAAACCGCTTATTTGAAAACCGATCAACCTTACTGGTTTTTCTAGTGGCAATACATTTTCAATTAAAGGTTGAGCCATTTTTTCTAGTTGAGAAAACGTTAAAATTTCCTTTGTTAAAGTGGAAGAACGAGTGATTTGAGAAAAGTCGGAATACTTTAATTTTATAGACAAAGAGCGACCTTTTCGGGTGTAATTTTCGTAACGCCTCCAAACTTCTTCTAAAATTGATCTAGACACCGTTCTAAAACTATTAGAATCAAAAATATCTTTTGAAAACGTACGTTCTGCCGCTAGACTTTTTCTCTGCCTATCGTTTTTCACTGAGCGCTCATCAATTCCTCGACAAACATTGTACAAAAACAGACCTGATTTTCCAAAATACTTCACCAAGTCTTCTTGAGAATACTTCTTTAAGTCTTTCCCTCTAAAAATACCCATTTGTCGCATTTTATCCGCAGTAACCTTCCCTACTCCAAAAAAACGTTCGATAGGAAGACGATCCATATATTCTTCTCCCTCTCCTGGCTGAATAACAAATAAACCATTCGGTTTGTCTTGATCTGAAGCCAACTTAGCTAAAAACTTATTGTAAGAAACTCCTGCTGAAGCAACTAAGTTCAATTCATTGTAAATATCTGTTTTAATAGACTGTGCGATAAAAGTTGCGGAAGGCATCCCTATTTTATTTTCGGTAACATCTAAAAAGGCCTCGTCCAAAGCTAAAGGTTCAATAACATCCGTATAACGATGAAATATTTCGTGAATGTGTTTAGAAACTTCTTTATACCGTTTAAAATTTGGACGAACAAAAATGAGTTGTGGACACATTCTAGCAGCGATTTTAGAACTCATAGCAGATTTAACGCCAAATTTTCGTGCTTCGTAACTCGCAGCAGCAATCACCCCTCTTTCCGCATTTCCTCCAACAGCAACAGGTAAACCTTTCAATTCGGGATTATCCAATTGTTCAACCGAAGCATAAAATGCATCCATATCAACGTGAATAATTTTTCGAATAACCATTTCCTTTCTAGATTCAAGACTATAAGACACACTTGTCCGTCTACTGACGGAAGAATATAAGACCACGAAGTCTTTAAACGAAGTGATCTTTTGTCTTTTAGTCTTACGTCTTAAAATCAAAGATAATCCTTAAATTTGTTAAAAAGCAACATTAAATGGAGTTTAAACTTGTTTCAGATTATAAACCTACTGGAGACCAGCCAGAAGCTATAAAGCAACTTGTGGAAGGCGTTGAAAGTGATGTTCAAAACCAAACACTTCTAGGAGTTACTGGTTCTGGAAAGACATTTACCGTTGCTAATGTGATTAAAGAGACGAATAAACCAACTTTAATACTATCGCATAACAAAACACTTGCAGCTCAACTTTACAGTGAATTCAAAGAGTTTTTCCCTGAGAATGCAGTCGAGTATTTTGTTTCGTACTATGACTATTACCAACCAGAGGCATTTATGCCAGTTACAGGAACTTATATTGAAAAAGATTTATCTATCAATGATGAATTGGAAAAGCTTCGTTTATCCGCTACTTCTACCCTATTATCAGGAAGAAGAGATGTTATTATTGTTTCTTCTGTTTCTTGCATTTATGGTATAGGTAATCCAAATGAATTTGAAAACAGTATTCTTTCCATTAAAGTTGGAATGACAATTTCAAGAAATAAATTCCTATTTAAATTAGTTGAAAACCTATACTCTCGTTCCGATATTGAATTTAATCGCGGTAACTTTAGAGTGAAGGGAGATGTGGTAGATATATTTTTAGCTTATGCTGATCATGCCTTAAGAATTGAATTTTGGGGAGATGAAATTGAAGCAATTACTACAATAGACCCAGAAAACAACACTAAAATAGAAACGTTTAAGGATATAAATATTTACCCTGCAAACATCTTTGTCTCAAGCCCAGAAACGACTAAGCAAGCAATCGAACAGATTCAAGAAGACATGGTACTGCAAGTTGCTGCTTTTAAAAAGGAGGGGAAAATTGAAGAGTCAAAACGCTTAGAAGAACGTGTTTCTTATGATTTAGAAATGATTAGAGAATTAGGCTATTGTTCTGGAATTGAAAATTATTCTAGGTACTTTGACAAACGTTCTCCTGGTTCTCGTCCCTTCTGTTTACTCGATTATTTCCCGGATGATTTCATGATGGTTATTGATGAAAGTCACGTAACTATACCTCAAATAAAAGCCATGTATGGTGGAGATAGAGCTAGGAAAATAAACTTAGTTGATTATGGTTTTAGACTTCAAGCAGCGATGGATAATCGTCCGCTAAAATTTGAAGAATTTGAAATGATCATCCCTCAAACAATCTATGTTTCCGCTACTCCAGCAGACTTTGAACTAGAAAAATCAGAAGGTGTCGTTGTTGAACAAGTTATTAGGCCTACAGGACTGCTTGATCCAAACATTGAGGTGAGACCAAGTTTAAACCAAATAGATGACCTTATAGAAGAAATTCACAAAAGAATCAAAGTGGATGAACGCACCTTGGTAACTACTCTGACTAAAAGAATGGCGGAAGAGTTACAAAAATACTTAGATCGTCTAGGTATAAAATGTAGGTACATTCATAGTGAAGTAAAAACCATCGATCGGGTAACCATCTTGAAACAATTACGAATGGGTGATTTTGATGTTCTAATTGGTGTTAACTTGCTTAGAGAAGGTCTCGATTTACCTGAAGTTTCTTTGATTGCTATTTTAGACGCAGATAAAGAAGGGTTCTTAAGAAATGAAAAATCATTAGTTCAAACGGTTGGACGTGCTGCAAGAAACGTTAATGGTTTAGTGATCATGTATGCTGATAAAATGACGGACTCTATGCAAAGAACTATCGATGAAACTGCAAGAAGAAGAAAAATTCAGATAGAATACAACGAATTACATGGAAAAACACCACAACCTTTAAATAAATCTATTGGTAAAACAATTGAAAACATTAAAATCATAAATGAAGATAAAATGTACAGACCAATGTCAGATGAAGAATTGGCGATAGCTTCCGACCCTGTTGTTGCGTACATGAAATCTGAAGATTTAGAAAAAAACATTAAAACTGTTCGTAAAGCAATGGAAAAAGCTGCTAAAGAGTTAAACTTTATGGAGGCTGCTAGGTTGAGAGATGAGTTATTTGCATTAGAAAAATCAAGAAAATGAAAATTGCTTTTTTAATTACTTCTACTGGATGGGGTGGATTGGAAATGAATACCATTAAACTCGCTAAATCTTTGGTTAAACTCAATTATGAAATAACGCTTTTCACTCAAAAAAACGCTACTATTTTAGATAAAAAAGATAGTATTTTTTCCTCCACAGTTTTAATTGATCGAAATAGAAAATACTTTGACTTTAAAACTGCAAAACAAATAGCTCGTACTTTAAAAGAGAAAGAAATAAATACCATTTTTATTGTAGACAATAAAGACCTAGACGTTACAGCTTGGGCTAAAGCATTTTATTTCAAAAGTTTAAAAATTGTTTACCAACAACACATGCAAATTGGTATTCCCAAAAAGAACCTACTTCAAACTTTTCGTTTCAAACAAATAGATAAATGGATTTCGCCCTTAAACTACTTAAAGGAAGAAATTAAAATTCAAACTAAATTTGATTCTCGTAAAGTTGTACAAATTCCAATTGGTGTAGACACAGATACACTTTTCAAAAACAACCCATCTAAAGAAGATGCAAGACTAAACTTTGGTTTTAAAGAAACTGATTTTGTGGTTGGTATAATTGGAAGAATATCTAGAAAAAAAGGACAGTTATTTGTTGTAGAATCTTTAAAAAATGAACTTCTAAATACACCAAATTTAAAGTTGTTAATTTATGGTTCAGCAACCGTAAATGATGAAGACTGTCAGCAATATGAAAAAGAACTCCACTCTTTTGTTAAAAAGGAGAAATTGGATAAAAGCATTATTTTTCATCCGCATAGTTCAAACGTTTCATCTTTTTTCAAAAGTATTCATCTTTTTGTTCTAGCATCTGAAAGTGAAACTTATGGAATGGTAACTCTAGAAGCTTTATTTCATCAAATCCCTGTCTTGGCTACAAAGTCGGGAGGAACCACTGACCTATTGAACCAAGGTGAGTTTGGAGAATTATATACTTATCAAAATCAAGAAGACTTCCTTTCAAAATTCCATAAAATTAAAGCTAACTTTGAAACTGCAAAAACTAAATCGAACAGTGGGTTTGAATTCGCAATGAAAAACTATACAATGGAAGTAGAGACTTCTTCCATACATCAATTATTACAAAACTTATAATGGAAAATATAACTGTAAGAGTATTTATAACTACTTATAAAAACATCCCCTACTTAACAAAAGTGCTCCAGTCACTTGAACAACAAACCTTCAAGGACTTTTCTGTTTCAATTTTAGAAGACGGGAGTCAGCACGATTTAAGAGACTATTTATCGAAACAGTTATTTCCTTTTCAAGTTGAACACTTTGACCAGGAAGATAAAGGGTTTAGGAAAAATAGAATTTTAAACATTGGTATCTCCAATGCGACTGAGGACTTAATCATTTTCTTAGATGAAGATTGTATCGTACACCCTTGCTTTATTGAACAATATGTAAAACACTTTGAGGAAAACACAGTTGGTTTTGCTAAACGTGTAAACCTAGACGAAGAAACTACAAAAAAAATTCTAGCTTCTAGCGAATTCAAGAAACCGTCACTCTTACCTCTTTTATTTCGAAAAGCAAATCATATTGAAGATGGAATTTATCTTCCATTTATTCAACCAAAGAAAACAGAAAAACCAAAATTGTTAGGGTGCAATATGGCAATTCCATTAAGCCTCATAAAAAAAGTAAACGGTTTTGATGAAGACTACGAGTCGCCAGGTTATGGAGAAGATTCCGACATTCAATGGAGACTTCAAAAGAAAGGTGCTAATTTTATAAAAATGAAACATTTAAGTGTTCAATACCATTTATTTCACGAACGTCCAAACAGAGAAGACCAAACAGCAATTAGTAGGGAATTATTTGAACTAAAAAAAACAAAAGGGGATATTATTTGTAAAAATGGATTTAAGAAAAACTAAAAACATATAAATTCAAAACAAAAAAAATTCCGACTAAATTATTAGCCGGAATTTTTAAATATTTAAAATTAATACCTAAGCATTAACCATTCAATTTTACATATTTCTTCTGTACTGTCCTCCTACCTCAAATAAAGCATCAGTAATCTGACCTAATGAAGCACGTTTTGTAACCTCCATCATTTCTTCAAACATATTTTTATTATTGATAGCAGCATCTTGGATAGCTTTAACATCTTTTTCTATCGTTTCTTCATACGTTTTGTGAAGGTTTGAAAGCATTTCAATTTGATATTTCTTTTCATCCTCAGTTGCTCTAATTACCTCTTTTGGAAGAATTGTAGGCGAACCTTTTGAACTTAAGAATGTATTTACACCAATAATTGGGAAATCACCATTATGCTTCAAAGTTTCATAATACAAGGACTCTTCTTGTATTTTTGAACGTTGGTACATAGTTTCCATTGCACCTAAAACTCCACCTCTTTCAGTAATTCTATCAAACTCAACTAAAACAGCTTCTTCTACTAAATCAGTCAATTCTTCAATGATAAAACTTCCTTGTAAAGGGTTTTCATTTTTAGCTAAACCTAACTCTCTATTGATAATCAACTGAATTGCCATTGCCCTTCTAACTGATTCTTCTGTAGGAGTTGTAATCGCTTCATCGTAAGCATTTGTATGAAGTGAATTACAATTGTCATAAATAGCATACAATGCTTGTAAAGTTGTTCTTATATCGTTAAAATCAATCTCTTGAGCATGCAATGAACGTCCAGAAGTTTGAATATGGTACTTCAACATTTGAGCACGAGCATTTGCTCCATACTTTTTAGATAACGCTTTCGCCCATAACTTACGAGCAACACGACCAATTACAGCATATTCAGCATCAATTCCGTTTGAGAAGAAGAAGGATAAATTTGGAGCAAATTCATTGATATCCATCCCTCTACTTAAATAGTATTCTACATAAGTAAACCCATTCGCTAACGTAAATGCTAATTGTGTGATTGGATTCGCGCCAGCTTCTGCAATGTGGTAGCCAGATATAGAAACGGAATAAAAATTTCGAACCGCTTTAGATATAAAGTATTGCTGAACATCCCCCATTAAACGCAAGGCAAATTCAGTTGAGAAAATACATGTGTTCTGAGCTTGATCTTCTTTCAAAATATCAGCTTGAACTGTACCTCTAACTTGTTTTAAAGTAGTTGCTTTTATTTCGTTGTACACATCAAAAGGTAAAATCTGATCTCCTGTTACACCTAACAGCATTAAACCTAACCCATCGTTACCTTCCGGCAAATCACCTTGGTACCTTGGTCTAACTGTACCTTTCTTTTTATAAATTGCCTCTATTTTAGCCTCAACTTCTGTTTCTAGATTATTTTCTTTAATGTATTTCTCACAATTTTGATCAATTGCAGCATTCATGAAAAAACCTAGTAACATTGGAGCTGGTCCATTAATTGTCATGGAAACAGAAGTCATTGGGTGACTTAAATCAAACCCTGAATATAATTTCTTAGCATCATCTAAGCAACATATAGAAACACCTGCATTTCCGATTTTACCATAAATATCAGGTCTTAAATCTGGATCATTACCATAAAGAGTAACCGAGTCAAATGCAGTAGATAAACGCTTAGCTGGCATACCTAAACTCACATAATGAAAACGTTTATTTGTTCGTTCTGGTCCACCTTCTCCAGCAAACATTCTTGTTGGATCTTCTCCTTCTCTTTTAAATGGAAACAATCCTGATGTGTAAGGAAATTCTCCTGGTACATTCTCTTGTAAAATCCATTTTAATATATCTCCCCAACCTTTATAATTAGGTGTAACCACCTTTGGTATTTGAAGGTGAGAAAGAGATTCTGAATGCGTTTTTAATTTTAACTCCTTATCTCTGACTTTAAAAGAAAACTCAGGATTTCTATACAATTGACGTTTATCTTCCCATTGCTCAATTAACAGCCAATTTTTAGGATCTAAATTTAATTTTTCCGTTTCAAAAGCTTCTTGCACACCTTTGATCAATCTATCCTTATCTTCCATTTCGGAAGCACTAAGTGATTCAATCGTTTTTTGATATCCAAATAATTTATTTGCTACTTCAGCTTGCTCTAAAACCCATTTATCATAAGACCTATTGTTTTCTGAAATCTCTGATAAATACCTAGTTCTTTCAGGTGGTATAACAAATATCTTTTCTGACATTTCTTTCGTTATTTCGAAAGTAGAATTAAGCTCTGCTCCAGTTTGAGAAACAACTTTATCCATGATAACCTTGTAAAGACTATTCATTCCAGGATCGTTAAACTGAGATGCAATGGTACCATATACCGGCATTGAATCCACATCTTCCTCCCACAAATTATGGTTACGCTGAAATTGTTTTCTAACATCTCTTAACGCATCCAAAGCACCTCTTTTGTCAAATTTATTTAACGCAATAACGTCTGCAAAATCTAACATATCAATTTTCTCTAATTGAGTAGCAGCTCCATATTCAGGAGTCATTACGTACAAAGAAACATCGGAATGTTCAATTATTTCTGTATCCGACTGTCCAATCCCAGAAGTTTCTAAAATAATTAAATCATAACTAGCAGCTTTTAATATATTGATCGCTTCAGAAACATGTTTAGACAATGCTAAATTTGATTGTCTAGTAGCTAATGAACGCATATAAACTCTTGGATTCTTAATAGCATTCATTCGAATTCTATCTCCTAAAAGAGCTCCTCCTGTTTTACGCTTAGATGGATCGACTGAAACTACAGCAATTTGTTTTTCAGGGAAATCAATTAAGAAACGTCTAACTAACTCATCAACTAGAGACGATTTACCTGCTCCTCCAGTACCAGTTATTCCTAGAACAGGTATAGTTGATTCTTCTGCTATTTTTCCAATATTCTCTAATACTTCTTTTGCATTATCCGCGAAATTCTCAGCTGCAGAGATGACTCTTGCTATCGCTGGTATATTTTTATCTTTTAATAAATCAAACTCATTCGTTAGGCTTTCTCCTAAAGGAAAATCACACTTTTCAATTAAATCATTGATCATACCTTGAAGTCCCATTTGACGACCATCATCTGGATGATAAATACGCGTAACACCATAAGCTTGAAGTTCTTCTATTTCAGAAGGAAGAATTGTACCTCCTCCACCTCCAAAGATTTTTATCTGAGGTGCACCTTTTTGCACTAATAAGTCGCGCATGTATTTAAAATACTCATTATGCCCTCCTTGATAGGAAGTTATAGCAATTGCATTTGCATCTTCTTGAATAGCACAATCCACCACTTCTTCAACAGATCTATCATGTCCTAAATGTATAACCTCACATCCAGAAGCTTGGATAATTCGTCTCATTATATTGATCGCAGCATCGTGACCATCAAATAATGCAGCAGCAGTAACAATTCTAACTTTATTTTTCGGTTTGTAGTATTTTATATTTTCCATAAGCTTATTTTATCTCTCAAGGAGAAAAACAAATTTAAGGAAAACAAAGCATTTTTTTATAAAGAATGATGCTTAAAAAAGATGTATTTATGAAATCGAACAGAAAGAAAAAAGATTACTCGTAAGTTACAACGAAAATATCTTCATCTTGTTTTTTAAAAAACTTTTCTTCTCTTGCATACCTCTCTAATTCTGAGGTATATTTAAGCTGGTTTAAAGTATATTTAATTTTTTTTAAATCTTTTGAAATTTCAATTTTAGATGCTTCTAACTTATTTAATTTAGACGTATGGTTTATCATAGAAAACAAATCATTATCATCTAAAAACAAAGCATAAATAACAAAAATAAGTGCAGTAAAGACAAATTTATTCTTAAAGTAATTTAACACTTTAATATCTGTCTTTTCTTTTAGAGTATTTAATATTTTCATTTTATGCAATTAAAATCAAAAGCAAAAATAACTAAGTTATAAAGGAAGAACTTGTAATCGGGATATATTTATCAAAGAAGAAATGTTAAAAGAAAAACTATCTTTAATTTAAAATCTCTTCTAATCTTAGATTGAATTCTTCATCATCTAAATACCAAACTTTTACAGTATTCAATAACTGTTGAGCTTTTTCCAATTGCCTTGCTGCAACATAGCATTCTGCAGCTTGAATAACTCCATGTTTAAAAAATGAAACATCTGAATCGCTCCAAAAAGCAAGGTTGTCAATTTGAGCAATAGAGTGATCACATTTCGCCAGGATATTTTTAGCGCCAGTTTTATCTCCTGATCTATATTTACCTGAAGCAACTAATAACTGAGCTCCTACAGGATGATGAGTTATTTTTGAATACTTCTGTGCCCAACCTGCAGCTTTCCTAAAATCCTCCGCTTCCAGATCATTTAACATCCTTTGTTCTACACTTTCTTGAAATTCTACAATAAAATCTTGCTCTTTTTTATAGTAGGAAGAATCTTTATCGTACTTTTTAGCTTTTGCAAGATACTTAAGAGCATATTTATAAGAATTCTTGTATTCAGGATCCATAGTTCCCGAAAGAGAAATCTTATAATAAGCTTTAGCCATCATTAAATATGGCTCAACATCTTTTTTATTAGCATCTTTTTCAGAGTATTTATTTGCTGTTTTAATTAGTTTTTCATACTTAGCATCTGCAAATAAAATTACTAAATCATCATACTTACCTTCTTCTTGAGAAGAAACAAAAAAAGAAGTTAATAGCGTTAAAAATACAATTAAAATTATTTTCATGAAGTTTTTGTTTTATGTTTAGCAATCGCAAATTAGGAATAAATAAACAACTTTCAAAACCTAATCGAAACTCTGAATTAGTAAACGAAGGATATCCTGAGCTGCTTTAGAAATTTTTGTACCCGGACCAAAAACACCAAAAACACCTGAATCATAGAGGAAGTCATAATCTTGTTGAGGGATAACCCCGCCAACAACTACCATTATATCCTCTCGCCCTAGTTGTTTTAATTCGTGAATCACTTGCGGTATTAAGGTTTTATGACCTGCAGCAAGACTTGAAACACCTAATATATGTACATCATTTTCTACTGCTTGTTTAGCCGCTTCTTTTGGAGTTTGGAACAATGGCCCAATATCAACATCAAAACCTATATCTGCAAATGATGTTGCAATTACTTTAGCTCCACGATCGTGTCCATCTTGACCCATTTTAGCAACTAAAATTCTAGGTCTTCTTCCTTCAAGTTCACTAAACCTATCAGCTAACTCAATAGCTTGTTCAAAATCTTTATCTTTCATTGCTTCTGAAGAATAAACCCCACTTATTGATCTGATTACCGCTTTATACCTTCCATAAGATTTCTCTAAAGCATCAGAAATTTCTCCTAAAGTTGCTCTATTTCTTGCACACTCAACAGCTTGTTCTAAAAGATTTCCTTTACCAGACTTGGCAATACCTTCCAATTTCTCTAAAGAAGTTTTTAACTTTTCCTCATCTCTTTCAGACTTTAATTTATTCAACCTTTCAATTTGAGACAGTCTTACTTTAGTATTATCAACTTCAAGAATCTCCATAGGATCTTCTTTTTTTAATTGATATTGATTAACTCCTACTATGATATCTTTTCCTGAATCAATTCTAGCTTGCTTTCTAGCTGCAGCTTCTTCAATTCTCATTTTCGGAACTCCAGTTTCAATTGCTTTGGCCATTCCACCTAACTCTTCAACTTCCTCTATCAATTTCCAAGCTTCTTCCACCAACGAATTCGTCAATGATTCGATGTAATAACTCCCTCCTAAAGGGTCTATAAATGAAGTTACCCCTATTTCTTCTTGAATATAAATCTGGGTATTCCTTGCAATTCTTGCAGAAAAATCAGTAGGTAAAGCAATAGCCTCATCTAGCGCATTGGTGTGTAGAGATTGTGTACCTCCCAATGCTGCTGCCATTGCCTCTATACAAGTTCTTGCAACATTATTAAAAGGGTCTTGCTCTGTTAAACTCCATCCAGAGGTTTGACAATGAGTTCTTAAAGCTAGTGACTTATCCGATGTTGGGTTAAATTTTTTGACAATTTTAGACCATAATAATCTACCTGCCCTCATTTTAGCAACTTCCATATTATGGTTCATACCAATTGCCCAGAAAAAACTTAACCTTGGAGCAAATTTATCAATCTCCATTCCAGCATTTACTCCTGCTCTTAAGTATTCTAAACCATCTGCTAAGGTATAAGCTAATTCAATTGCAGCTGTTGCGCCAGCTTCCTGCATGTGGTATCCAGAGATTGAAATAGAATTAAACTTCGGCATATTTTTAGAAGTGTATTCAAAAATATCTGAAATGATTTTCATAGAAGGTTCAGGTGGATATATATAAGTATTCCGAACCATAAACTCCTTCAAAATATCATTTTGAATCGTACCTGTCAATTTATCTTGAGAAACTCCTTGCTCTTCTGCAGCAACAATATAAAAAGCTAAAATAGGAAGAACAGCTCCATTCATTGTCATTGAAACTGACATTTCATCTAAAGGTATTTTATCGAATAAAACCTTCATGTCTAAAATAGAATCAATTGCAACTCCTGCTTTTCCTACATCTCCTTCTACCCTTTCATGATCTGAATCGTAACCTCTATGTGTAGCTAAATCAAATGCAACGGATAAACCTTTTTGTCCAGCTGCTAAATTTCTTCTGTAAAAAGCATTAGACTCTTCGGCTGTTGAAAAACCTGCATATTGTCTTACAGTCCATGGACGAATTGCATACATGGAACCATAAGGACCTCTTAAATAAGGAGGTAATCCAGAAACAAAACCAATTTGATCAGCATCTTTTATATCCTCTTTTTTATAGAAATTATTTAATTCAATTTTTTCAGCGGTATCTCCCACTTTTGTTTTTAAAACATTAGAAGGGTTAACTTTTGAATTTAACTCTATATCCTTAAAATTAATTTTCATCTAATATTTCTTTTTCAATTACAAATTGTTTCATGCCATAAATTAACTCTGAAACTTTCCATTCATTCTGTTCTTCGTTAGGACTTTTAAACTTATTCACTCCTATCAATGTTTTACCTTTCAAATAAGCTTCTTTTTTTAAGTCCACCACTTTTTCCACTTCTGAAATAAAGAACTCTTGACATTCAGGACTATCAATACCGTTTAACGATTCTAGTTTTTGAAAAAGTTTCCAAGAAATATTTTGAACTTCTTTCGTTAATTTCTCCATAGAATAACTTCCTGATAATGGATCAACCACCTTATCAAAATAACTTTCCTCTTTCAATATCAAAGGAATATTTTGAGCCATTCTTAAAGAAAATTCAGATTCTCCTTTAGAGGAAATAGTATCATAAGGAAGTATCGTTAACATATCTACTCCACTAACAATTGCTGACATAGCTTCTGTAGACTGTCTTAATAAGTTTGTATATGGATCTTTTAAGGATTTATTTACAAAACCAATAGTAGCTGAAATAGAAACATTTAAATCCTCCTTTAACTGGACTCCATATTTTTCCAACATAAACAACCACATCATTTTAAACGATCGAATTTTTGCAATCTCATTAAAATAATTTGATCCAACACCAAAATTAAAATGAATCAAACTAGCAGCTGAATTAATATCCATCCCCTCTGATAAAAGCGAAGATAAATATTCATTTGCTTTAGATAATGTATAAGCTAATTCTTGCTGAATAGAAGCTCCAGTCTGTTGTATTTTGAAAGCGTTAACAAAACAAAAAGGTTTTTGATTATTTCCGTTTTCTTTTATGTATTCAGTAATATTGATTTTGGAGTCATCTAAACGATAAAAAATAGAGTAAGTTGTCTCTCCAAACTTAGCATTCAATTCTTTAAATTGTTCCAAGTTATTAACCGTAAAGTGCGTGGTAATAAATTCAAGAGAAATACCTTTTAACAACAACTCTAAATCTACATTTTCTGAAAGTAAGTTAAAAATTAAAGCATCTGCTCCTGTCATTAAAACTTTTAAAGCTTTAGAGTTAGCCTCTTTCTCATTCTCTACATTTATTTCAACAGAATTTAGCCAAGAATTATCTTTTTTACCAATTGATAAAGGACTAAACTCTTCAGAAGGATTCATGTCAGAATCGTGTGTGTAGCTCGAAAAACTCAATCCTTCGATCTCATCTGTTTTATGAAATGCTTCAGAAAGTGATGCTCCTTTGAGTTCTTTCTTTAACTTTTCCTCCCAATCTGCTTTAGAAACTTTAGGGAATTCAGAAAAAAAATTATTCATTTTATGTTTATTTATTACAGACTAAAGATAAGAAAAGATTACAAATAGACGAATTTGTTCCTTTTTAAAGCAATCCCTTTTCTCTTTTCAAGAAAAAATAAGTACCTATAACCGTTGATATAACTGGTGCTATTACTAGACCTATTATCGGTATATTCATTAACATCAAAAAAAGAAAACCTATTACCAATAAAAACTTACTATTTGTTTTAAAAAACGAAACAGAAGAAGAAACACTCCAATTCTCTCGTTCTAAACTATAATCCACAAAAGCAAACCCAAATAAAAGCGCTTTTAAACTAAAATCAAAAAACACATCCAAAGCAGAAAAAAAATCTGGTAAAATAAACGTTAAAAGCCACCATCCAAAAGTTAAACCGATCTGAATTAAAAACAAACTCAATACTAGGAACAGAAGTCGAATTAAATCTTTAATTAATTGATAAAATGAAAACGGAGTAACTATGCCAAACTCTTTCTCATTAATATCGTTGGATAACTGAGATAAAAAAGGAGAGAGCAAAATAAATGTTAGAAAATAATAAGCCTGAAAACTAAAATAAGCACCAATATTATCCCATGAAAAAGAAGGGTAACCGAAATATTTAAAATCAAAAACGATATAAAACAAAAAGGTTAATAATAAACCTGGAACAAAATATTTTAAGTTTTTAACATCTTTAAAGAATAAAAAAGAGAACTTAAAAGAAGATTGTAAAACCTCAAACATAAAATGGTTATTTTATACCAAACTGTTCAAGATGATGCGTGAAATGTTTTGCATGCAAACGCATCCATTGTTGAAAATCCAAAGGTCCGTAATAAGGGTGAGAAATTTTCAAACCATCCTGAGATGCAAACAATTCCTCGAAATCGATCCACTCTTCCACAACT
>Ga0228614_1000475_pt1 | contig 22936 bp, 16 predicted proteins | sample 15DmetaG_FD_190531 | JGI IMG/M metagenome (GOLD analysis project Ga0228614, IMG submission 190531) | Seawater microbial communities from Monterey Bay, California, United States - 15D | ecosystem: Environmental > Aquatic > Marine > Coastal | place: USA: California | collected 2016-10-13
GATTAGTTAATTTCTATGGAGGGTTTTATGCACAACAAGGGTTTACAAAAAATCAAAGAACTATCTTTTTTGATATGCCTGATATAGAAGTACCTCAGACAACTATGCTAGATATTCAAGTTGGTCTAAAACTTGGTTGGCTAATACCTATATACAAAAGGCAACCTAAAGAATTTTATATAGACTAATGAAAGTATTTTATAATATAGGAATTTATCTTTATGGTATTACCTTAATCATCCTATCTCCTTTTCATCGAAAAGCAAAATCATGGGTTAATGGTAGAAAAAAATATTTCAAAAACTTACCTAAGATTACTTCTGAAAATGTTTACTGGTTTCATTGTGCTTCTCTAGGAGAATTTGACCAAGCACTTCCTGTGATGAATGCCTTTAAAGAGAAAGACCCATCAATTTTTATTTTGGTAACTTTTTTCTCCCCTTCTGGTTTCGAACATTATCATAAAAGAGAACATCAAGTTGATTTTGCTTGCTACCTTCCTCTTGATACCAAAAGTAATGCTTCCAGGTTTATTAAGCACTTTAATCCTAAAAATGTCTTTTTTGTAAAATATGAATTTTGGGCTAATTATATTTTTGAAGCCAAAAGAAACAATGCAAAACTCTTCTCAATAAGCTCTTTATTCAGAAAAAATCAAGCTTATTTTAGACCTAAGGCAAAATTTTTTCCATCCATTTTAAAACAATTCGACTATTTTTTTGTTCAAAACAAGGAGTCTTTTGAATTGTTAAACTCAATAGGTATTGAAAAATGTATCGTTTCAGGAGACACTCGGTTTGACAGAGTCATTCAAAATAAAAAAAATCTTGTCCATAACGATATCATTAAGGAATTTAAAAATAACAAAACAACTTTTGTTATCGGGAGCTCTTGGTTTTCAGACGAATCAATTTTAATACCTATTATCAATAAGCAAATTTTTGATTTTAATTTTATCATTGCTCCTCATGACATCTCTGAAAATCATATTCAACAAATAATAAAAAAATTAAATGTGCCATTTGAAAGATATACCATCATATCTAAAAGTTTAAAAGTAGGCAATACAAACGTTTTAATCTTAGACTCTATAGGTCAACTTGCAAATGCATACAATTATGGTGATATAGCATATATAGGTGGTGGGTTTTCTGGAAGATTACATAACATTCTTGAACCATCTGTATTTGGTTTACCAGTTATATTTGGACCTAAGCATAATCGTTTTCCTGAAGCTAGTTTTTTTATTGAAAATAAAATTGCCTTATCAATTCATGACGAAAAAGAATTAATTGATGCTATTAAAAAATTTGAAACAATTTATCCAACTTTAAAGAACGACATAATTAGTCTAATTGACAAACAGAAAGGAGCAGCTACTAAAATTGAAAAATTTGTCACCTCTGAATCGTTTTAGAAACCTCATCATTTTCATAGATCATTAATACAATACCTTTTTCACCTTCCACTATATCATTACCCATTAAATTTATTTTACGAATAGTTTCATTGGTACTCTTTTTATTAATTACCGAAATAATATTTGAATAAGTTTCATTACCATCTAGAGTTGTTTGTTTTAATCTATAATATACTATTGCGTCTGGTGCAACATAATCATAACTACTATAAACTATCGGTGAATTTGAATTTCCTGAGCCTTTAATTACAGAAACAACCCTAGAATTTTTATCCTTGTCTAAACGTTCTAAAGTAAAAAAATCTATATTCTTTTCCGTTTTTGTTTCCCATTGAATTAAAACTTTATTGTTACCTATATTTTTACCTTTAAAATCTGACAATTTTATAGGTAATGGGCTTACTGGCGTATCAAAACTCACAACATCACGAAAATTCATTGAATACAAACGATTTCCAGAACTCGTTCCGCCTTCTGCAATTACTCCGCATATAACATTAAACGAACTAACGTTTGAGTAAGTACAAGAAGCAATATACTCAGTAGCACTTATTGAAATACCAGAATATAAATTTTGACTTGACCTAAACATAATACCATCTGTAACCATACTAGCTGTTAGTTCAGTTGGATTTTCTAATAAATAATTGGAAGGTGATAAAAAAGTAGTAAATTCTCTCAACGCACTTCCTGTACCCCCTCCATCAACATCAATTGCTTGAGCTAAAAAAGAACTTAAACTATAAGGTGAACCTGTTGACTGATCTTTAAAACGAACTTCAAATTCTATCCCATAAGAATCACCATCAGAAGTTGAAGGACCAGAAATTTGAGGCTCCCAATCTTGTGGACTTGAAGTTCCATCAATTGATGTTAAAGTAGCACCACCAAAAATAGAAATGATTTCAATTTCGGCATCAATCGTAATACTACCTTCAATACCAACGCCTGGCCAAAAATAAATTGCTCCAATAGTTCCAGCTCCTGAACCTCCACTGATGTAAACCCCATCTCCTACTCCATTATTAAAATTTAATTCAGTTTGAGAAGAAAGAATATAACTTAAAAGAGAAAACATTAAACATATTATCATTTTATGACTTTTAAAACTTAATATGTTTTTGTTTGTTTTCATTCGGAGTTTTTATTTAACATTTACTATAATTTACGTTAAAAAATGAAAAATTGCAAATATTTATCTACATGAAGTACAAAAAGAACTAAAAATAAAAATCGAAAGCTTTCTTATATTTGTAATAAAATTAAACTATTATCGTTATCAATTACATGAAGTATATACTCATTTTATTTTCTTTTTACTTCTGCATAAACATATACAGCCAAAGCAACTTTATTAACTGTATTCAAACTGAAAACAATGGCGATATAACGATCAATTGGAATCCAGTAGACGATCCTTTAAACTCTTTTGTATCCTATGACATTGTTAATATTGAAAATGGAAATATTGGAAACGAGAGCATTATATCAAACACTTCCATTACAACACCTGCTATAAATCAATCAAATACATTTTATATTCAATCCAATTTCTCTTCGGGAGTTACTTATAGTGATACTTTTTCAAACATTTTCCTTTCTTTAAATAACCCCTTAGACGGTACAGCAGTTCTTCAATGGAACAATCCATCTCCAAAAGTTCTTGAAAACTACTTCAAAATCTATAGAGAATACCCTTTGGGTAACTGGGTATTTATTGATTCTGTTCCATATGGGACTTCTTACTTTGTTGATACAATTGATATTTGCGAAAGTTTTTTAAACTATCAAGTTAAATTTGAAAATAAAGGTTGTGACTTCACATCCAATATCGAAGGAGCAACTTTTAAGGATAAAATCAGTCCTGATATTCCTGAATTTACATCTATCTCTTTTGATACTTTAACAGGACATGTATCCATAAATTGGACCCCAACTACTCAAAATGACACCTATGGATATATAATTTATAAATTAGATGAAAATGGATTTTCGAATGAACTCGACACCATATATGGACAAAACAGCTCTAATTATACTTACTTAGAACAAAATAATAGTACTAGTTTATCCTTTACGATTGCTGCATTTGACTCATGCTATGTGAATGGAGCGGGTTCAACTTTTCAAACATCTGCAAAAGGAGAGATTAATTCTAGTGTTTTTTGCGCTTCAAATATTGATATATGTTCAAAAAAAATAACATTAAATTGGAGCGAATATTCAGGTTGGGAAACATCCAATTACATCATCTATTTAAAAGAGGAAGATGGATTTTGGAGAGGAATAGATACAACTGAATATCTTCAATACATTTATACTGGACAACCCTATAAGAACTACACATTTGCTATAAAAGCTAACTCTATCGATAATATTTCAGCCTTCTCTAACTTAGTTTCTGTTTTTGTTTCAGAACCAACACAGCCCTCGATCAATTACATTGAATCTGTTTCAGTTGAAAATAATAACGTAGAATTAAAGCATTTCATCGAATTAACAAATGGAGTGAAAGAACTATCATTCCAGAAAAAAAATAGTAAAGGGGTATTTGAAGAATTCGAAAGATTAGTTCCAATTTCTAATCGTATTACAATTATTGACAATGAAGTTGAGCCTAGTAGACAATCTTATAGCTATCAAGTAGTGGTAATTGATAGTTGTGACAATTTGGGCGACTCTTCTAATATAGCTGAAACAATTTTTCTGAAAAGTTATACTGAAAACAATACTCTAACTCATTTCTTAAATTGGAATTCTTACGATTCATTTGAAGGTTCACTAATAGAATATCAGTTATATAAAGGAGACGATGGAATCTTTCAATCCAACCCTTACATTCTTTTAAATAAAAATCAACACTTTTATAACGATAAAATTGAATCAACTAATTTTTCCGGTAAATCTTGCTACTATATTGAAGCTATAGAAAGTAGTAATATTTATGGCAACTCAGAAAGAAGTAAGTCAAATATTATTTGTCCAATTGTAGAACCTATTATTTATATACCAAACTCTTTCACACCAAACGGTGATGCAGTGAACCCAGTCTTTCTACCAATATTCTCTTTTGTTGAAATAGAATCCTATTCTTTGGAAATATTTAATCGATGGGAACAGCTTATATATCAAACAAGTAATTATCGAGATGGATGGGATGGAAGTTTAATGAACTCAAATAAAAAAGCGGTTGAAGGCATGTATATTTACCAACTTAAGTTAAATGGTGGAGATGGTGTTCAACACATTAAAAGAGGAATAGTAAATCTTATTAGGTAATATCTACATTACTTTAAACTTTACTTTTATTTTTGCTACGTGAAAAAAATTCTAATAATACAAACAGCTTTTTTGGGTGATGTTATTTTAGCTACTCCAGTAGTTTCTGAATTGAACAGATTATACCCTACTTCTGAAATAGATGTTTTAGTTCGAAAAGGAAATGAAAGTTTATTAGCTAATAATCTAAAAATAAATTCTGTTTACACTTTTGATAAAAGGAACGGAAAAGTAAAAGCTATTTTTTCTCTTATCAAAACATTTAGAAAACAACAATACGACTTAGTCATAAACCTTCACCGGTTTGGTAGTTCAGGAATTATAGCGGGCCTATCAAAAGGCAAGAAACGTTATGGGTTTTCTAAAAACCCTTTCTCTTTTTTATATACAAAAAAGTTTAAACATGAAATAGGGAACGGTAAACACGAAGTGGAAAGAAACTTAAGTATACTCAAAGAGTTTGGTGGAGCTGAAAAATTAAAACCAGAATTATTTCCTTCTGAAGATGACTTTGCAATAGCAAATCAAATTGCTGCAGGTACTTATTTTTGTTTTGCCCCTGCATCCGTTTGGTTTACTAAACAATTACCTGTTTCAAAATGGATACAATTAATTAACCATTATACTAATTATGGAACTATTTATTTGTTAGGAGGAAAAGGAGATTTAGAATTTTGTAATTCAATTATAGAAAAAACAGAAAGTAAAATGGGGATTAACTTAGCAGGACAATTAAATTTACTTGAATCAGCTGCTTTGATGAAAAATGCAACCCGAAATTTTGTAAACGATTCAGGTCCACTTCACATTGCTTCAGCTATGAATGCCCCTGTTACAAGCTTTTTTTGCTCAACCATTCCTGATTTTGGCTTTGGACCATTATCTGATGATTCTGAAATCAAACAAATAGACCAAGAATTATCTTGTCGACCTTGTGGACTTCACGGTCATAAAGCTTGTCCACAAAGTAATTTTAAATGTGGAGAAAATATTGACTTAGGGATACAAAATGAAGCCTGAAGAAATACAAAATCAACGTATTTTATTTTCCGCTTTAAACTGGGGGATGGGACATGTTTCAAGGTCTATACCCTTAATACACCAACTTAACAATCAAGACAATATTCTTTTTATTGCTTGTTCACCTGCTCAACAAAAAATATTTGAAGCTTATTTTGATAACTTAAACTTCATTCATCATGAAGACTATCCTTTTCAATTCAATGGAAGGGGAAACTTTTCCTTTGACCTACTTTTGTCATTGCCTCAGTTGAGTAAAAGATTATTTCAAGAAAAAAAAGAAGTCGAAAACCTAATTCATAAATATAAAATTGATGTCTGTATATCTGATCATCGTTATGGCTTTTACTCAAATAACATCACATCTATTTTTATTACACATCAAGTACAAATAGCATTGCCAAAACAACTAAATTGGTTAAACTATCCTCACCATCGTTTGATGAAAAAATTTCATTTCATTTGGGTATTAGATGATAAAAAATCTAAAATTGCTGGAAAATTAAGTCTTAATAATGATTTTAAAGAATTACACTACATAGGTATACAATCTCGTTTTAGCTTATATCCTTTACTTGATAAAGAAGATTACACCGTAGTAATCGTAAGTGGGCCTTCTCCATGTAAAGAGCAGTTTTTTAAAGAAGAACTAAAAAAAGCTAAAAAAAGAGAAACTAAAACTCACTTTATTTCTCCAAATATAAAATACTATGAAAAAGGTATTCCAAACCAAGTTATAATAAATAATAATTTAAACTGGAGAGAATCAGATGAAATAATTCTAAAAGCTAAAAAAGTAATTTCAAGATCGGGATATTCTACAATTATGGACATTCATTTTCTTAAATGCGAAAGTGTACTTTCTCCGACAAAAGGTCAATATGAACAAGAGTATTTAGCTAAAATTCATTAAAGTTTTTAAAATCACTTCATTAAAGTCATTTCATCTACTAAATACTTAGCTCCTGCATATTTATCCATTACCCAAAGTACATATTTAATATCTACAACAATATTTCTACACCTACTAGAATCGAACATATAATCACTCATTGTACTTTCCCAACTTCTGTCAAAGTTAAGTCCCATTAAGTAACCGTTTGCATCTAAAACAGGAGAACCTGAATTCCCACCAGTTGTGTGGTTAGACCCAGTAAAACAAACCCATAAATCTCCATCTTGAGCATAGTCCCCAAAATCTTTCTTTTTATATAAATCTACTAATTCAGGTAACAATTCAAAATCAGGATTACCTGTTTGGTGTTTTTGTAGAATACCATTTGTCGTTGTATGCTCAATATATTTCATACCATCATTAGGCGCAGAACCTTCCAATTTTCCGTAGGTAACCCTCAAGGTACTATTTGCATCTGCCCAATGTTTAATTTCTGGGAACATTACTTTCTTTCCTTCAACAAACTTCTTCAACAAAACTTCCATTTCAAAATTAAATTCTCTCGCACCTTGTAAAGAGTTTGTTCTAAAATCTGTTTGAATTTTTGACCAATATTTATAGCCTGAATCCTTATTTAATTTTTTTATACTCTTCTCAGATTTGAAACTATTTAAAAAATCAACATACTTTTCTTTGTTAACTAACATTGACTTTGAAAAGATATCGTTTACCAATTCTTCTTTATTTATTTTTTCATAGCCAGGTATCTCAGAAAAATAAAGTTCGGTTTGTAATCTGAAAATTTCTTTATCTACGTCAACATCATAATTTTTAAAGAACCCTTCTGCTCCTTTTAACATCTGGGATATTTTTTTATCCAATTTACCATCCTCTTTCAATTTAATATAGCTTCTTTCTAAACTACTTAAGGAGTTAGCTAAATCAAAAAATTCGGAACCAACATAAAGATATTCTACTGCCATAATGTAAGCAAAATCATAAGTACTTTTTTCATTTGCCAATGCATTCATTTCACTAATTATTGATGCATATTCACCTTTCCATTCTGGAGTAGAGTTTGCGCGCTTAATGTATTCTTGTTCAAAAGATTTCTTTTTACCAATCGCATTCAACTCATTTAGTCCCCCTATTTGACCAATCCACTTTTTATAGCCATTAGCTATGCTAGCTTGCTTTGCAGCATATTTTATTCTTATCTCATCAGATGATCGCATTGCAGCATCAATTACAGATAGGGATTTTTCACGCATTAAAATTCTAGCAGGTCTTTCTTTTTCTATTATATACTTTAAGTGTTCAGAAACTAAATGTTGTTCAGTAGCCCCAGGGAAACCATAAACCATTGTAAACTCGCCATTCTTTCGATCTTTCATTGAAATAGGTAAAAAATGTAAAGGTTTATAAGGTTGATTATCGGAAGAGAAATCAGCCGGCTTATTATCCGTACCTGCATAAATTCTAAACACTGAAAAATCTCCTGTATGTCTTGGCCAAACCCAGTTATCAGTATCTCCTCCAAATTTACCGATAGAACTTGGAGGCGCTCCTACAAGTCGAATATCATTAAAAGTTTCTTTTAAAATTAAATAGAAATCATTTCCATAATTAAATGGTTTTATTTCTGCTGTATAATGCGTGTTTAAAGTAAAGTCAGTAATTAACTGTTTAATATTTTTTTTAATTGTTTGACTTTTTGACTCTTCTGAGTCTCCCTCTTTAATCCCAAACAATACAGAAGAGGTTACATCTTCTATTTTAACCATCCTAGAGGCAGTTAAACCAGGATTGGCAAGTTCTTCATTAAGACTTTTAGCCCAAAATCCATTTTTTAAATAATCATTTTCTAAAGACGAATGGTATTGAATTTGAGAAAAACCACAATGGTGATTCGTCAAAATCAAACCTTTCTCGGATACAATCTCAGCTGTACATCCTCCTCCAAAATGGATAATCGCATCTTTTATACTCGAATTATTTGCATCATAAATGTCTTGAGCTGATAATTTCATACCCATGGCTTGCATATCTGATTCGAAAGCAGAAACGATTGTAGGTATCAACATTCCTTCTTCGGCAAATATCGAAGATTGAATAATACAAACTAAAACTAAACTATATAAAACCTTTTTCATCTTTACTTTTTTTTGAAAACCAAATATAAGGAATCAAACTTCAAAAAAAGCTTTGTTTTACTATTATTTATTAATTTTACGACACAAAGTTTAATTCTTTATTCAAAAGGATAAATTTTACCGATTAATATAAAAATTAAATAAATTGGAGTTAATTAATTTTATTTTTAGGATAGGAGTAGTATTTGCCATTTTTGGGTTTATTTGGGGGATTATTAATTTTGGATATTCGATTATAAGAGGAAAAAACAATAATATTGGAGAAACCTACTTAATAAAATTCATTAAATACTTTCTTCTTGTTGATGTGATCTTCCTTTTCGGATATGAATCTTTTCAATTAAACATTAATCAACTAGCAACAATAGCACTGATATTATCTACCTACTTTTTAAGTAAATTTCAAGATCAACAAGAAAGAAGACAACTTTTTAAAATTGTAAGCCAAAACCTTCCTATACCGAAAAAGCATTTTAACTTTAAAATGGAAGTTTTGATAATAACTTTGAGCTTATTAGCCTTTATAAGTTTTATCTTTTTCCCTGAATATGCTGAAAATAAAGTTTCGTTGTGGTTTCACGATAGTATAGTAGATATTGAAACTACTCCTATTTTTGGCTTTATTTTTAAAGTGATTGGTTTTATTTTTATCGTCAATTTATTCTCTAAACTACTCAATTCTTTTAATATTCTTTTCAATAAAAAACAGCATACTGAAAAACAGTTTAATAAAAACGAAGACAATGATAAGTTTGATGATTTTGAAGAGATCGAATGACATTAGACATTAGACATTAGACATTAGACATTAGACATTAGACATTAGACATTAGACATTAGACAAAATTAAATAAATAGGCAATGACAAAAATTTCATTAATCATATTAAGCTCAATCGTATTTTCTTTACAAGCGAATAGTCAACTTCTTTTTTGGAAAAAAGACAAATTACCTCAGGGTATATACGCAGATTTTGAAACAGATAAAGGAACAATTCTTTGTAAGTTAGAATACAAAAAAACTCCCATGACAGTTGCAAATTTTGTGGGACTTGCAGAAGGAGATTTCACTGCTTTAGATAGCGTTTACAATAAACCTTTTTATGATAGCTTAAAATTTCATAGAGTCATTCCAAACTTTATGATTCAAGGTGGCGACCCTTCTGGAAATGGTTCTGGAGGTCCAAAACACCGTTTTTTTGATGAGTTAAATACAGATTTGAAACATAACAGTGCTGGTATACTGTCAATGGCTAATTCTGGACCAAATACAAACGGCAGTCAGTTTTTCATAACCCACAATGCTACTTCGCATTTAGATGGACGACATACTGTTTTTGGAAAAGTAATTAAAGGTCAAAATGTTGTAGATTCGATAAAAAAAGATGATTACATTCTTCACTTAAAAATTATTCGCAAAGGAAAAGAGGCTAGGAAATGGAATGCAACAAAAGTTTTTAAACACATTCATGATAGTATTCAAGCTAAAATAAATGAAGAAAAAGAATTAATGGAAAAAATAAAATCCATGTCTAAAGAAGAATATAATTCGTTTTTCTTTCAGGAAGTTCTAAAAAAAGAACCAAATGCTACTCAAACAAAAACTGGGTTAGTTTACCTTCTTGAAAATGCTGGAAGTAAGGAAAAAGTTAAAGCTGGTAACCCAGTATCTCTTCACTACAAAGGAACTTTCTTTAAAAACAACAAAAAGTTTGATTCTTCTTACGACAGAAATACACCATTAGATTTTATCTTCAAGACCAACAGGATGATTCCAGGTTTCGAGGAAGGAATTGAAATGCTTGGAAAAAATGGAAAAATAAAACTTTTTATACCGTATCATTTAGCTTATGGAGAAAAAGGAAGAGAAGGTGCTATGCCTCCTTTTTCTGACCTAGTTTTTGAAATTGAAATCTTAAATAATTCGACACCACCTAACTATAAAAAAGAAGGAATTGAATTCTTAGAAAAAAACAAATTAAAGGAAGGTGTTATTACTACTGCCTCTGGCTTACAATACAAAGTTATCAAAGAAGGGGAAGGGGAAAAACCTACTGCAACCTCAAAAGTAACTGTACATTACCATGGAACAACTCCAGACGGAACTATATTTGATAGCTCTGTTGATAGAGGTGAGAAAATTTCATTTGGTTTAAATCAAGTTATCCCTGGATGGACAGAAGGTCTTCAGTTAATGTCAGTAGGTTCAAAGTATATCTTCTTTATCCCATCTGAATTAGCATATGGATCTAGAGCTCCTCAAGGAGGTAATGGACCAATAAAAGCGGATATGCCTTTAGTTTTTGAAGTAGAGCTTTTTGGTATAGAATAAAAGAGTTAAAATAACAAAACAATATTTAGTTAAGATGCCTACAAATTTCATAGAAGAACTTAAGTGGAGAGGAATGGTTCAGGATATTATGCCTGGAACAGAAGAATTACTAATGAAAGAAATGACAACTGGTTATGTTGGTTTTGATCCAACTTCAGACTCCCTTCATGTTGGAAATTTATTACCAATCATGCTTCTAAAACACATGCAACTTGCAGGACATAGACCTATTGCATTAGTTGGTGGCGCTACTGGAATGGTAGGAGACCCATCTGGTAAATCAGCTGAAAGAAACTTATTAGATGAAGCAACACTTAATAAAAACATTGAAGGAGTTGGCAAGCAACTTCAACGTTTTTTAGACTTTAAAAATGGTGAAAATGCAGCTATCTTAGTTAACAATCTTGATTGGATGAAAGAAATGTCTTTTATTGATTTCATCAGAGATGTTGGTAAACATATCACCATCAATTACATGACAGCTAAAGACTCCGTTAAAAAACGTATCGATACAGGGCTTTCTTTTACTGAATTTTCTTATCAGCTTCTTCAAGGAAATGATTTTGTACACCTTTATAATACTTACAACTGTAAACTTCAATTTGGAGGATCAGATCAGTGGGGTAATATCACTACAGGGACAGAATTAATTCGTAGAAAGACAGGTGGTGAAGCATTTGCTTTTACATGTCCTTTATTAACTAAAGCAGATGGAGGTAAATTTGGTAAAACAGAGTCGGGAACAGTATGGTTAGACCCTGAAAAAACATCTCCATATTCTTTTTACCAGTTTTGGTTAAATGCTAGTGATGAAGATGCTAAAAAATTGATACGATTTTACACTTTAATGTCTAAAGAAGATATTGACAAAATTGAAGTTCAACATAATGAAGCTCCTCATTTACGACTTTTACAAAAAGCGATTGCTGAAGAAGTAACTATTCGAGTTCACGGAGAGGAAGCTTTAAAAACCGCTATCACTGCTTCTAATATACTCTTCGGTAAATCAACATCTGAGGACTTAAGGTCTTTATCTGAAAAAGATTTTTTCACTGTATTTGACGGTGTACCTCAAGCTATAATACCTAAGGAAAAAATTGAAAATGGTTTATCTATAGTAGATGCTTTAGCTAGTGAAACAAATTTCCTAAAATCAAATGGTGAGGCTAGAAGAGAGCTTAAAGGAAATGCAATATCCATAAACAAAGAGAAAGTAAAAGAAGACTTCTTGATAAAAAAAGAGGACTTAATCAATAACAAATATATACTTATCGGAAAAGGGAAAAAGACTAATTTTATTCTTGTTACAGAATAAACATTCCGACTGTCCTATAGAAATTATAGTCCAATCTAAAAGTAATTAGGTTGGACTTTTTTAATACTTAACCTTCCAAAGGAAAAGACCATGCGCAGGAACTGAAACAGCCGCAGCCCCTCTATCTTTTGCATCTAAAACATCTAAAATCTCTTTAGGTTTCATTTTCCCATAACCTACTTCAAATAAAGTACCTACTGTAGATCGAACCATGTTTCTCAAAAAACGGTCAGCAGTAATTTCAAAGTAATAATTATGTTCATCTACCTGTATCCATTTCGCTTCTGAAATAGTACAGATATTAGTCTTAACATCTGTATTTACTTTTGAGAAAGAAGTAAAATCTTTGGTTCCAATTAAGTTTTGTGCAGCCTTATTCATCGCTTCAAAGTCTGGTCTTTTACTTAAGAACCACGATGTATCAGTCTTAAATGGATTTTTTTGAAAATTAATAAAGTAACGATAAGTTCTTGAAACGGCATTAAATCTAGCGTGAAGTTGTTTTTCGACTTCCCAAAATCTAAAAACCACAATATTTGAACCCAATATACGATTCATCTTAAAAACAATATTTTCAAGATTAAATTTATCATTTAATTCTACATGAAAAATAAAATGATTTGCATGTACTCCAGTATCGGTTCTTCCACACCCAACAATTGGAACTAAATTATTTGAGTTTAATTTAGTAAAAGCTTTTTCTACATCTTCCTGAACCGATATTTCATTAGTCTGTCGTTGCCAACCATGATAAAAAGTACCATTATATGCAATTTCAAAGAAAAACCTTCTAAACATTGATTAATAAAATTCAGGATATTTAAAATCTGTCATATCAACTTCGTAAATATCAATACTTGATTTCTTACCAATTAATTCATAACCAGCTAACATCGCTTTATTCAACTGAGGATAATACTTAAAGTGAGTATCGTTATTAACTGTATTAACAAATCCACCAAGATTTATAGCTTTTGACCACAAACCTCCTCCAAGGTTTTCAGAAACAAAAATATCCATCCCTCCCATTCCAACATGACCATTTGAACTGAAAAATAAATACCTCCCATCAGGAGTTATAAAAGGGGTAGTTTCTCCTTCAGTAGTATTAACACTATCACTTAAAACAATAGGTTCTCCCCAATTATTATCATCTATTTTATTAACAACGTAAATATCTGTAGACCTCTTTTTACCTTTCCTATCAGAAACGAAGTACATCGTATTCCCATCTGCTGTTAAAGAAGGAGAACCATCAAAAAAAGATGAGTTTATTTGTTGATTTTGGATTTTCTTTGGGGAAGACCACCTGCCTTTGTTACTAAATGTAATTTTGAAAATATCAGAACCTTTGGTTTTTTTACGTCCTTTAACATAAGTATTATTAATCGTTAAATAAGCTATTAACCCATCATCTGATATATCTGAAAATGAATCAAATCCATAAGAATTTATTCTATCAATATTATTTGATACACTATCCCAAACATTTGCCTCATCATTCCAAATAGCTCTATAGATATCTTCAAAATACTCTTGATCATCAGGATTTGCTTTGGCTCCTTTTGTATCATTTCTTCTTGCTGTAAAATACATTATTTTACCATCTTTTGATAAAACAGCTCCGTATTCATCATATCCAGAGTTTATTTCTGAACTAAGCTTGTGTCTCGTCAAAGAATCCCCTTTTTCGAAGATATTCTTAGCAAATCTACATTGCTCTATCTTGGATGAAATATTTAAATTTTTACTTCTTAGAGTGGGGATTAATAATTGAGCTTTAGAATAATTAATTAAAGCCGAATCAAGTTTCTCTAATTGATGATAAGTATCTCCCAACAAATTATACACTTCAGGATCAATATTAACATGGTTTTTAGTTATTGCTTGATTAGCATATTTCAAAGCAAAACCATAGTTTGACATTTTAAAATGACAGTTAGAAATCCAATATGGCGGCCTCCAACTATTGGGGTCTTTTTTAGAAACTTGCCTAAAATGAATTAAGGCATCTTTAATCTTTCCTTCATAGTAAAGACGTTTTCCTTCTTCAAGCATTATCAATGCAGAAGATTTATCAATAATACTTGTTACTGTATCAGAAGGCTTATCAAAATCATGATTAAACGAAAATGAATAACTAAAAAAACAAAAATTAATAAAAAATAATTGTAGGACTAATTTCATATTTAGAACATTAAAAAAGTAAAAATACTGTCTTTGTTTGTAGTAAACTTTTAATAAAGGTATTAAAATTTAATTTTAAATAAGGTAAGCAGACAAAAGAAATTAATTATGACTAAAGAATTATTATATTTACTTTTTATTTTAGAACGTATTATTATTAATGACTTTAAAAAGCAATTAAAATGTCTTTAAATACTTTAACAGCAATTTCTCCAATAGATGGAAGATATAATTCAAAAACAAAAGAGCTACAACAATACTTTTCTGAGTTTGGATTAATAAAATACCGTGTTCTTATCGAAGTTGAATATTTGATTTCATTAGTTGAGTTTAACGTAGAAACATTAGCCAGCTTTCCTAAAGAAAAGTTTAAAGATTTAAGAGAAATCTACACTAATTTTTCAGAAGAAGACGCTAAATGGATTAAGGATACAGAAAAGGTTACCAATCATGATGTTAAAGCTGTAGAATACTTTTTAAAAGAAAAAATGACTCAATTAGGTCTTGAAAAACATTTAGAGTTTGTTCATTTTGGGTTAACCTCTCAAGACATAAATAATACATCTATTCCACTTTCAATAAAAGATGCAATCAATGAAACATACATTCCATTGATTTCGAAATTGATTGAAAAGTTAAACTTTTTAAAACAAGACTGGAAGGATGTTTCTATGCTTGCTAAAACACATGGTCAGCCAGCATCTCCTACTCGACTAGGAAAAGAAATACAAGTGTTTTCTGAACGTCTTGAAAAACAGTTAGAACAATTGAAAGGTATACCATTCTCTGCAAAATTTGGAGGTGCCACTGGTAACTTTAATGCTCATAATGTTGCTTTTCCATCAATGAACTGGGTTGATTTTGCAAATAAGTTTGTTAATGAGTCATTAGGTTTAGATAGAAATCAAACAACAACACAAATTGATCACTATGACAATTTAGCTGCATTATTTGATTGTTTAAAAAGAATAAATACTATTATTCTTGATTTAGATAGAGATATGTGGACATATATTTCGATGAATTATTTTAAACAGCAATTAAAAGAAGGAGAAATAGGTTCTTCTGCAATGCCTCATAAAGTTAATCCAATTGACTTTGAAAACTCTGAAGGGAATATTGGAATTGCAAATGCTTTATTTGAACACCTATCAGCAAAACTACCTGTTAGCAGACTACAAAGAGACTTAACAGACTCTACAGTTTTAAGAACAATCGGAATGCCTTTTGCTCATACTTTTATTGCTATTAAATCATCTATAAATGGATTGAATAAATTATTAATAAATAACGAAGCGATTTCTCAAGACCTTGAGGATAATTGGGCGGTTGTTGCAGAAGCAATTCAAACAATCCTTAGAAGAGAAGGCTTCCCAAAACCATATGAAGCATTAAAAGGATTAACGCGTAAAAATGAAGCTGTAACAAAAAATACGGTTCAATCATTTATTGATACTTTAGAGGTTAGTAACGATCTTAAATCTGAACTAAAATCAATAACACCTGAAAACTATACAGGAATTCAACTCGTTAAATAACTATCAATAAAATAAAAATTATACTATTTCTTTTTCTATTTTCTTTTTCTAATTCAACTTTAGGACAAGATTATAGTATAGAATGGGGTCCACTAGAAAGAAGTAATGGACAAATGAGGAATATTATTCCTAAAGATAATCATGAGTTTTATACTTTAAGAAGGTCAGGAAGAGGTGGTGTTTTAAGTAGTCTTCAACTTGCTTTTCACAAGGATTTAACAATAAGACTTAAATCTAAAATAAAACTAAACATAAATAATCAATTAGCTGCTTTTGAAAATATTTATGTGATAGATGAAAAGATTTTTGTGTTTTTAAGTAATAGGCAAAAGACAAAAAAGAATCTGTATTTACAAGAATATTCAACAGATTTAAAACCTTTAGGAAAGGCTGTAAAACTTGCTGAATATGATATCGAAAAAGGAAGAGGCTCAGACTTTTTTATGGTTGTAGAATCTGATGATCATGGTTTTTTTGGTATAGTTTGGGAGAAGTATAATAAAAAATCAGATAAGCAATCTTATGGTTACCATATCTACGATGACCAAATAAATTCAATATCTGAAGGGGAGTATATTCTACCTGGTGATGGTTCTTTGACAGATATAGAATACCATTACCTTTCTAATAGCGGAGATTATTTTATTGCAATATCTGAATATGAAGAAGTTAAATCTGGAAAAAAAATATTTAAAAGACTAAACTTAAAAGGTTTTCGTATTTCACAAGTTACTCCTGACGGATTGATAGATTTTAATATCAACTTAGAGGATAAAAGAATTATGAATTTAACCATGTCTAGTGATAATGAAAAAACTTTCACTCTAACTGGAACATATGGTGAAGACGGAAAAAGTGGAATATCCGGAGTTTACTATCTTAGATTTAACTTCAATAAACAAGAAGTAATAGACCAAGGCTTTAAAGAATTTAGCGAAGATTTTATAACTCAAGATTGGAGTGATAGAAAGAAAAAGAAAAACAACAAAAAACAAGCTAAAGGTAAAGGTTCAGAGCCAACTTTGGCAAGTTACACTCTAAGAAAAGCTGAAGTATTAAAAGACGGAAGTTTTATAACCACTTTAGAACAATACTATGTAATTGAACATACCACAAGAGATCCTAAAACAGGTGCTACAACAACTACCTATACATACTACTACAACGATATTATAGCATATAAAGTTGGAGTATCTGGTGAATTCGATTGGCTCGTTAAAATTGATAAAAGACAAGTATCTACAAATGATGGAGGATACTACAGTTCTTATAGTCAATTTATTGATAATGGAAAACTGTATATGATTTTTAATGATAATATTAAAAACTATAAAGAAAATGGAGATTTTAACACCAAACTTGAAAGAATCGAGTCTTCTAGACTAAGTAAACGAAAGAATGCAGTTGCAATAGTAGGAGTTGATCTAGAAAATGGAAAGTTAAAAAGAGAAACATTACTACGAGGGGCAGATATTGGAGCAAGAGTTGTTCCTAAAAAGTTTATTGTTGATATCAACAGTCATCAGGTAACTCTTTATTCAGTTAGAGGGAAAAAAGAAAGTTATGGTAAAATTGAATTAAAAGATTAATTAATTCATCTATTAAATTAAAGTCATTAAGATTTATTTCTTAATGGCTTTTTTTATTTTTATAAAAAGTAAAATTAATATTGAAACATACCAAATAACTTCCGAAAACCTTCCTATCCAGTCTCCATTTTTGGTATAAAAAGATAAAACTTGATTTTTATTAATACTACCTCGAACTACATCTTCAACCCACCATTCAGTCTTAGATAAAACTTCTCCTCTTTGATTAATTAAACAACTTATTCCGGTATTCGCTGAACGAGCAATCGACCTTCTATTTTCAATAGCCCTCAATGAAGCAAAACTAGCGTGTTGCTTATATCCTGGAGTATTTCCCCACCAACCATCATTTGTAATAATAAAAATTAATTCGGCTCCATCTTTCACTTGTTCAGAGACAAATTCACCGTAAACAGATTCATAACAAACAGTAGAGGTAAAACCCATTTCATTTGTATTAAAAGATTTAGCTTCAGTTTCTACACCTAAAGAACCTGAAGCTCCATCTAAATTTATCGCTAAATCTTCTAATTGAGGTAAAATAGTGTTAAATGGGATTCTTTCAACACCTAAAACTAATTTAGATTTATGTATGAATCTAGGAAAACTATCTTTTTCGAATATAATAGAAGTATTATAACTCTCATAAAAGCCTTTACTATTAATTAACTCTCTTGAAACATTCGAGTTTTTTGAAGTGAAAAATTTCAGGGTAGAGGCTCCTGTTAAGAATGGAACATTATATTCTGAAGAAAAATCTAAAAAAGTAGAACAGATAGGTGTTTGTTCAAAATTATTTTCCCATACAGGGCTACTAATCGCTGTTTCTGGAGCAATTATTAAAGAGGTTTTATTGGTGAGATTCTTTCTTGCTAGACTCAACAACTTATTAATTTGTTCTGTAATACTTGTGTTAAACTTTTCATTATATGGATCAATATTAGGTTGTAAACATAGAACTTCAATTGGATCTAGCTTTTCATTATAATTAGAATTAATAATTTGAGAAAGAATTATAGGTGAAATTATAGTTATGAATAATACTCCTACCCATGTTTGACTTAACTTCTTATCTTTTTGATTCAATACTATGATGTAATAGAAAATGTAATTAATCAATAATAACCATAAACTACCTCCTAATACTCCAGTATATTCATACCACTGAATAATATTTGGTGTAATAGAAAAGATATTACCAAAATTCAACCAAGGCCACGAAAGTTCCCAAGAATAATGGAAGTACTCAAAGGATAACCATGAAGCAATAAAAAATATTAAACCATATTTTCTTGATATATTTTTTTTTAGTCTATGATAAAATTGAAAAAAAACAGCCATTAATAAAGAATTCAAAAATACTGCAAACAACATTCCACCAGGACTTGCATTCCAAATCCACCACGTAGTACCTATGTTATATATAAAGAAAGATAAGTAAGAATACCCAAATAATTTTCTGCTTTTAAGGTTGTTAAAGACGTAATTCTCAACTAACAATAATGGAACTAAAGAAATAAAGAATAGAAAAGTTAAACTCCCAGTATATGGAAATGCAATTACCATCATTATACCGGAAAGCAAACTTATTAGAAATCTATTTTTACGTTTAGATAAAAAAATCATAATAATACTTTAAGTAAACTTTCACAAACATAATACTATAAACGAAAAAAGTCCCATAAAGGGACTTTAAAAAAAATATAAAAAAAGATTTATTTATCTTGAGTTTGAACTGGGTCAACGGTTTCTATCTCTTTTTTATCTTCTTTCTTAACTTTACTTTTTTTAGGTTTTGGATTTGAACTTTTCTCTTTACCTTCTTTATCTTTTTTCGGTCCAATAACAATATTCATCCCAAAACTTACATGAGCGTGTTTTGAACTTGTAGGACTTATAACTGCTATAACATTATCAGTCATTCCATAAAATTGAACTGGTCCAGCTACTAAGTTTAAACCAACACCTAAGTTATTAAAGGATCTACCATAAGTCGAATAATTTAAACTAAATCCTAACCATCTCTTTAACTGAATATTCCCTGATATTGAAGTTCCTATATTGTATTTCTGACCAATAATTTCATTATAGACTAAAATACTGGAACTAAAGACATCATTAAATTTATATCTACCTCCTAAATAAAACTTAGTTCTTAATGCTGTATTATAACTATTATTATTCTCTTCTTGTCTAAATATTTCTTGTAAAGTATCTGATAAATCAGAACCAATATTATTTACACTATCTAAAGCTTGATTTAAATCAATACCTTCAAAAGTATAATTAACATCATTAGAAACATAATTAGTTACGTTATCTTTCCATTTGATTAATCCTAAATCTAAAATACTTGCACTAAAACTTAGATTATCATTGTACTCATAATTCGCTCCTAAATCAATCCCAAAACCTAGATTAGAAAAATTAAATAAAGAGGGAAAAGGATTGTATTCAATGGTAGAGTCTGTAAAAGGAGAAATATTAGATGTATTAATCTCAGATGAACCATCAATAGTTAAAGCAAAAGTACTAGCATCAGTTGTTAAACCAAGCTTTGTATCAATAGTATTAATATTCGCAACACCAGAAATCAATTTAACCCGACCTCCTATAGTTAGCTTCTCATTTATATTTCTATTAAAACCAATACCATATTCTATATACGAACTCAAATTAAGACCTATCCCATCTAAAGAAGCTCTTTCTCCAAGTAATTTATTTCCATTACCATCTAAACTTAGCTCAAGTAGGTCTTTAGGATAGTTTAATCTTGTTTGAAATCTATTAGTAATATTTAATGAAATAAAGTTTTCTTTAACCTTAAAACCCAAACCAAAAATTTCGTTAGACATTTCAAAATTAACGTAGTTCAAATCCTTCATATCAGTTAATAGTAACGAAGGAGATATTTGTAATGAATCATCTTGAGACCTCGACTCTAAAGCACTATTTAAAGTAAAACCAGAATTCATTAAAGAAATATTTTGCATACCAACAGGTAAACTTAAATACAATCTATTGTTTTGTTTAAAGCCAGGGTTTAAATAATTAGCTTGATTAGTTTGTTGTAAATGGTATAATGAAAAATTCTTTTGAGAAAAAGAAGTAAAAGATACACTCATAATAACGATAAGAGTGTATAGCCTTTTATTGAACTTAATATTTGTTGACATTTGTAATCCTTTTTAAATTTAATTTTTAACTTCTAGTATGAAACCTAACTTTAAAGATATCCCATAAGAATCATAAAATTTCACTGTTGAGTTTTGATAATCAGTTGTATTAATAACACCATCAATGATGATATGCTCAACATTACCTAACAAGTTTACTTGATCTTGTGTAAGTTTAACATTAGTGATATTATTAACAGATGAAGTTACTTTACCTCCAGAATCAACGTTAGCTCCTTCGACTAAAGATATTGGCGAATCCGAAAGTGTGAATATTGGATTGAAGTTATCATCTGTAAATATCGCTTGTGCACTAAATGAAATAGGAAATCCATTATCAACATTAAACCTAAATAATAATGATTCAACAGAACTTACATCAGTACCATCTAAAGAATAATCTATAGTATCTTTAGCTTTAATCCCATAAGCTTTACCTTCAAATGGAAGGTTTAAATTAGCTTTAACAACCATTTTACTACCAGACTCAATAAAATTGAGCTGTCCAGTATTTCCATTTGGATTTGGAATTGCAGAAATATCATACTTGAAATACTTTGGGTTAACATCTAAAATGGACTCGATATTTGTCGTATTTTGATTATTTAAAGTTAATTGTGTATTTCTTGTTTCCCCCATTAATAAGGGAGTATTAATAGCAAGAGAAGGCTCTGACAAAACTAAAGGTGAAGATTGACCAGTTATAGAATCAATCGTTTCAAAATTATCGAAATTAATATTTATTGGGACACCAAATGAGTTATTGATATCAAATGTTAAACTTGGGTTTGAAAAAGATAAACTTCCTTGATTATTTGTACTTTGGAAAATTTTTAACAATAAAGAATCACTCGAGGAAGTTAATGGATCCTGACCAAAGTAACCAGTAAGGTTTTCATATTTTAAATCACTTAATCCTAAAGATAAGTTAATCGTTTCATCTCCTACTATTGGATTACCAGGTATGCCTGTACCAGTAATCGTAGCATCTATTGAAGCTCTTAATGAGTTTGTTAAAGTACCTCCTCCAGTAAAGTCAGCTGAATATCCAGACAAATCAACAGAAACAGTTTGAGAAGTTGAAGGGTTACCTTCATATAATAAATTTAAACTACGAGTAATAGGTAAAGAATTAACATCAACTAAATCTGTGATTGTAACATTTAAAGTTGCATCATGCTGAAATGTTGAAACAACATTCAAAGTAAGAGTACCTGACTTGAAATTTAATGTATTAATTTCAACACCGCTAGGCGCATCGTATGAAGTAGATACATTCTCAGAGTTACTTAAAGTTGTACCATTTAGAAACACTGGAACTGAAACTAATCCAGGTGGAGTTAAATCAAAAACTTCCGTATAGTCCTCCAAAGAGATAAAATCTGAAGCTAAAACAGAATCTAGATTCTCTTCGTATTCGATAGACATTCCACCTAAAGGTCCAACTATTATTCCTGAATCAATATTAACAAGTAAATCCGAAATTAAAAAATTAGCTTCTCCAACTGGAACAGCAATACTTGGATTCCATGAAGCTGAGGTAGATATTTTATTTATTTTCTTCTGACAACCAACTAAAATTAAGATGGATATAGCTAGAAAAAAAGATCTTATAAATAGTTTATTCTTAGTCATTTTTATCATTTAAACATTACACATAAAAAAGTGAACAAATCTACTACATAAAAAAGGATTATTCAAGCTAAATATTCATGAACACGATAATTATACACATAAATATGGAATAATTATCGATAAAATAATATTGAATTAAAACTTGATTGATAATTGGTTCTCATCAGGAATTAATTTAAAACTTAATCTATGATGAGAAGATATCCCATATTTTAAAATTCCTTCACGATGTTTTTTAGTAGGGTATCCCACGTTATTCTTCCAATCATAATAAGGAAGTAGTTCTCCTAATTTAGACATATACCTATCTCTATAAGTTTTGGCTAAAATTGATGCTGCAGCGATATTCATATACTTTGAATCGCCTTTAATGATACATTTATGAGGTATATCTTCAA
>Ga0228614_1000477_pt1 | contig 22920 bp, 24 predicted proteins | sample 15DmetaG_FD_190531 | JGI IMG/M metagenome (GOLD analysis project Ga0228614, IMG submission 190531) | Seawater microbial communities from Monterey Bay, California, United States - 15D | ecosystem: Environmental > Aquatic > Marine > Coastal | place: USA: California | collected 2016-10-13
CAACTTTTTTCATTTCTCTCTCTCTTTTCTAATTCTTTTATTTTTAACATAATTATATTGGTTATTTAACCAATGTATTATACTTATTTTCACTAAGAAAGCAAAACATTTTTAGTATAACCACTACATATTGATTATCTGAAATAAAGTATGCTGTTGCTGGCTCTCATCTACTTCAAATATTTCTATTCATGGTTTTCATAAATTGCATATAGTGTTAAACCTCATTCTATTTGCAAAAATGACATTTTTCATGCAATTTCTTCTTGAAAATATTTTTTATCATAACTAAATCAAAAAATTCCTTTAATAAAATCGTAATCTTCTTTTGTGATTAGTTTATTTTCAAATCAAACAATATAAAATAAATAAGTGTCTTTTTTAGCTACATTAAAATACAAGTCTGTTACTCAACTATACTCAATATTAAAATTAACTTCTTTTCAGTTTCAAATATCATCAATATATCTCATTTTTACTATAAACTCATCACTAACTTTAAAGTTATCAATATAGTAGAAATCTCTGTATTTATTATATTTCATAAATTATATTATTATCTAATAATAAACTCTCAAGGGTTATGACTTTTAGTAAGATTACCATTTTCATCATATCTTTGAGGATATTTTTTACTTCCATCAGAAGTCCAGACTCTTTGAGTTCTTATAACTTCTCAGTTAGGTCTTATTTGTACTTCACTTCAATCAGAATGTTTAAATTTATCATATCAAGCATATTCAGTTTTTCAGTTATACCAAAACCCGTTATCTTCTAAATTCTTCTTAGCTTGATTAAAAGTCTTTCATTTTAAACTTGGAACTTTCTGGGAAGCATGAATTAACTTACTCCATTTTACATTTTCATAAGCACCAACTCTAAGAGCTTTACTTATTCCTACTCAAGCTGCTACTAAAGCTCCGTTTACCATAACTTTTCCACAGTAGTAGAGTGGTCATTTAGCTTCATGACGAAAAGAAAGACTTTGGCTACAATACACATAGTACTGTATATTCTCTTCTCAGGCTCAATATACAGAATATCATAAGATTGCCCATCAAAGAAATGGTAAAGCTTTGGCTGATACTTTTGCTACTGCTTTTTTCCCAAATTTCTTAAATATTCATGACAATAGTATAGTCCAAATTTTTCAGAGTCAAATTCAAGCTACTACGTTAAGGGCTGCCTCATACATACCATTAAGAGTAAGCGTATCTCTCACTCATTCATAAAATTCTTCTTGTTGTTCAGGAGTAAGAGTATCAAATTTTCTAAAGTATTTACTAGCATCTACTTCGCTAACTTTCTCTCAAGCATACTGTACTGTAGTTTTTATTTGTTTTATGTACCAATGATATCACATATTGAAATTATCAGTAAATGAATTAATGGTAATTTGGTTACTAGTGAGAGCAAGGTCTTCATTATAGTTATAAGAAAGGTATCTATTATTTTGATAATAATGGTAGTTTCACATATTATCTTTGACATAGAGTTGTCCGTGAAAATCTCTCGTATCTCTTAGAAAAGCATACAAATAAAGGAGGTAGTTACCATCTTGTTGAGTATTAAGTTTCTTATAAACATTATCTCAAAAATAAAATCATATTTCAGTATGTGTTCTAGGTACTTCTACTTTCACTTCCCATTTTCCATTTCATAATTGGACGTAGGATACATTTTTAAAATATGGAAGGTTTTGTTCGTATTCATTTATATATTCTTGAAAGGTATATTGAAAATAGTCTAGAACATGATTCTTTCTCTGATTGCTCGTTTTTTTTCTCGGAATAATCTTATTAATATACTTATATGCTTTTATTGTTCTATCTGTATCTTTGTTCGTATAGTTCCATATTTTTTCTTTAAATTCTCATAAAATTTTATCAAAAAAATCTATACTACTATCAGAGAATCAGAGTTGCTTCATCGCTTCTCTTTTTGACATATTAGACGCAAGACTACTTACCGTTACTCCACTATTTACCTCATTCATTATAGATTGCAGAAAAGCATTAACTTCATCAATTACTTCATCCTCTGTTCATTGTTTCTCTGTATTTGTTTGAGTACTAGTAGTAGTGTCTTGGGTACTTGCATATAGAGTTCCAATTTGAAATTGTGACAGTAAAAAAAGTACGAGTAGTACCATTGTAATTCCTTTTTTTATATTCATGTTTTGGCAAAATTATATAATAAATATAGTTTAGAATATACCTAATGTCTTATGTTTTGCAAATAAGAATTATTAAAAACACGATTCAATAGTATCCTCATTGATATTGAAAAATCATTTTATTATTAGTCTGAAATCATTGTACTTATCAATAATTTTCTCCTAATGGAACCACACACAGTTTCTTCCCTATTTTAAAGGAAATTTAAAATATAATCACAAAATACCTAATGGGGTTCGAACCTTTATCACACCCCCCTAACCTTATCCATTTTCTCCCTCAACAAAGACAATAAAAAAAATCCTCGAAATGAGGAAATTAAGTTCAAAAATCAAATGGGGTGCCTGATTTTTAAAATCACACACACTAAGCGCGGAAGAATATACTCAAATGAAGAATTTTGTCAAAAGATTAATGAAAATAATTGATAAATATATGGATATTCTTGAGAGGATAGATTTTAAGGGTTTGTAATAATTTTTCAGCCTATAAAAAAAATCCTCATTTCTGAGGATTTCCATTAAAAATTAAAATATAATTCTATCTCCCAACCCTCGCACAATAAGCGCTATACCCTTCTCATGGAAATATAGTAATATCTCAGGAACGAAGTCTTTCACGGCACATCTGAGTATAACTCCAAGAAGGATTTTCTGATTTTGGGTTTGTAATTTCTTCAATTTTTGGAGGATTTAAAATTATATCAATCTCACCGCAAACGCTATTTCTAATAAAATTTAATCTTTCAAAATAATTTGGTAAATCCATTAATTTTTTCACCCTCTTTTTAATCTGGAATCGCATAGGAATTGAAATATCGTCAAAAGATTTATTCAAATGACAGTAAATTACTTTTTCTTTTACAAGATCAATAAGGGTTCTCGTTTTTTCATCTAAACATCTCACATCAAAAATAGGCTGCTCTTCTCCATCCATATAATTTTGATATTGCTCTTGGGACATTTTATTTTCTGAAAAATCTGGATTATTACTCAGTTCATCGATTTCATCCTCCGTTATTTCTAGTTCATTCTTTTCTCAAATATTTCATATTTCTCAGCAAGTATCAATATTTTTTAGATCCATATAATGAAGTTTTTTATTTTTATCTTCATTTTCTTTTTCAATTTTTATTGGTTTCAATTCAGAGAGATTTTTTAATATGGAATGTTTGTAATATGGTTTCATATAGAGCATTACTGGTTTTTTGTTGGAATATATCAATATAGCTTCATTATTTAGCATCGTTCTTATTTGAAATATGGTTCTGAGTGGTTCTTTTGTGTAGGTCGTATTTCAAAGATAATCGGTATTTTTTATGGTGATAGTTCCCATTAATTTTTCTATCATTTCACAGGTTTTTACATCGCAGCCTCAAAAATAAATTTGTGTGGCAATTCCTCCGTGAATAACGGTATTTGCTCCTATGTCTCAATAGAGTGTTTCCATTTGTGAGAGATTTTGCACGATGAGAGAGATGGAAACTCTATATTTTCTAATGTTGGTAATCATGGTACTAAAAAATATCGGTGATCAAATTTTGATATGTCACGCTTCATCAATGAGAGCATACACGTCTAAATCTTTTTTATTTGGTAATTTTTCCATGCAAGAGCTAAAAAATTGCGTGTAGAATATTGAGATGAGTGGTGCGTAGATGTGGATTAAATGTCATGGGACTTGGAGGTAATAGATGGTCTTTTTCTCCCTTATTTTTTTGAAATCAATGTCATTTTTTGACGTAAGTATGGCTACCTCCTTATTTCCGATAATATTGAGTGAGGTAAGAGCGTTTATTACGAATCCTTGCGTTGTTTCTTCGCATCAAGAGATGAAGCCTTTCCAGTCGTGGTAGGTTTCATAATCTGCGTAGGTGGAAACGAAATTATCGAGTCATTTTCCTCCTTCTCAGAAATTATTGAGTAGATATCTGAGTTGTGAGAGGGTGCAAAATTTGGTGTAGTTTTTGATTCCATTTTTCTTCAATTTTTCTCTTTGGCAGACGAGGCAAGAGATGAGGATTCCTATGAGGTTCATCGCTCCATTATTCCAAAATTCATCTCATTGAACGTTGCCTTGGAAGAAAACTAGGATGTGGGATATTTCTGATATGTCATTTTTTTCTTTTACGAATTCAAGTGGGTTGTATTTTTCGCTGATTTTTAGATTAGTGGGATTGATAATTTTGATGTCATATCATTTTTGTTTCATTGCTCATGAGGTTTTTTCGTAGAGTTCTCATGATAGATCAACGGTGAGAATGGAGCAATTATCAAGGGTGAGAAGGTTTGGGATGATATAGGTGCTGGTTTTTCATAGTCAGGTTTTTGCTACTACGAGTGAGTGTGTGAAGGAATTTTTACTGCTGAGCCTATCATAGAGTCCGTTGAGCAATAATCAGTTGTGGAATGGGTTGAGAATGTAGTTTCTGAGGAATATGTTCATAAATCCTTCATTGTGAATGAGGGCTCTTTTTATGATTCTGCCTATGAAGAGGATGGGAATGCTGATGGTGTAGAATAATATTTTTCTTATTTTGTTTCGTAATTTGTTGGAATGGTTGTTATTTATCGTGTCGTAATGGTTATTTTCTTTGTTTTCAGAGCGTTTTTCTCTTTTGTGTGAAACTATGAACCTTAAAACATATATTCCTATTCAGAATAAAAATATGGCCGGGATTATAAAAACCCATAATCAAGGTTGATTTTGCTCCATTATTTCTACCTCTACAAAAGCATGGGTTTTTTGCGAGAGGATGAGGATGGTTCAGATGAAAAAAGCAAAGAATGATAGAAATGTAATGGTTATGAATTTGATGGTTTCGATATGGGTGTCGGGCAATAAAAAAATCCTAGCTTCCTGTTTGTTATAAGAGGAGTAGGATTTTAGAGAATTTTTAAATGATACGTGGGTGGCGAGTGTTATATATTTTTCATAGATGGTTCGGTGTGTGTTTTTGAGTCGAAGTATAATTTTTTTGAGTAATAAAAAAATAGGTTTCATCCTATTATCTTTCTTTATTCTGTTTCTTGGATTTATATTTTGTTCTGATATGGGTGTATATCAGAGGGCTCGTGCAAACTGATATTCGGTAAGAATGGGTTTGTTTTCTCAGTGGAGATATAAAGATTTTCCTCCTTTACGAAGTAGTTTTGAGGTTATTTTTCCCTCTTTTGTTTTGGTATTCATAATTTTTATGAATTAGAAAATAAAAATGCTAACGTTGTTTGGTTAGCGTTTGTTAGGATAGCATAAATGAGGGTTTTTCAGTAGTATATTGGATTGACTGTATTGTTTTATTGTTGGGGATTTAGATTTGAGTGGTGGTTTGATGCTATTTTTTACAATTTTTTTCTAAATTTTGCAAATGGGATAAAATCATGTTCAAAAACGAAGTGTCTTTTTGTTTTATGTTGCCGAGGATATTTCTGATGAGGGTTATATTTTCCTTTTTGATTTTTTTATGATGATTTTCTTGAAATAAATCATCAATTTCTATTCCGAGTGTTTTGGATAGATCAACGAGAATATCTATTTTTGCTGTACTGATTCCTCGCTCAATATTTGAGATACTTTCTTCTGTTCTTCCTATTTTTTCAGAAAGTTCAAATTGAGTGAGGTTGGCAAGATTGCGATAATATTTCACATTTTCACCAAACAATTTCATGATGTTGTTTTCGCTACTAGACATAATGTATTTAGTATAGTTCATTAAATCTAGCATTTTAATAGACTCTACTTCGTTTTTTGGTCTTGTTTTTTAGGAATAGCCATACTATAGTTCGTTTTTTTAATGTTTAATGTAGTTGGTATGAAATATATTATGTTTGTAGTGGTTCTTTTTATTGGAACGAGTGCTTTTGCTGGTGGTTTTACAATAAATGATGTGAGTGACAAATTTAAACTATTGAAGTATAAGGGGTCAAAAGTTGCTGAATTGAAATATTCTGGCTCTTGGTATGTGTATTGTTTAAAAGGGAGGAGTGGTGGAAGTTCAAGTGAGCCAAATGACACGCTGAAGGAATCGGTAATGAGGGCTATGACTGTTTGCGATACTTGGTAATTTTGAATATTTGTGATACACTTACTAATATTAGCATTAAATTTATAAAAATGGGGTGTGATATTGATGTAAATTCATATTCTTTTGAGCAAAAAGATGTTGCTTTGTGAGGCTCAATGAAAAAAGCAAAAAATGAAACCGAAGAAAATGGAGGGGTTGTGAGTAATTTTTGCGATGATAAAGATAATCTGCTTGAAAATTCTTGTTGTGAACTGGATGGTTTAAAAATAGAAATGACAAAAGAACCTCAAAAAAAAGATAAGGAAATTGTCTTTAAAAAAGAAGAAGAGAAAGTGGTGGAAAAATCTTCAACTTCTATAGTGAGTGGAGAATATGGAAAAAATTGATATATAAAATTTCTTATTGACTGAAAATTTCTAAAAATTAATCCAAAAATCATAAAGGAAAATTGAATTTGATTTTCTGCTGAACTTGCGAATCTCGAAGAAATTACTATCGAAACTGAGAGATGAAATTTCGTGGTAAAAGATGGTTTTGTTTATGATTGGAATATGTCGATGGATGGGTATGTGAATAAGATTAAAGATTTTATGTGAGGGTTACAGCCTCACTCAAAATATCTAGATATTTTGAGCCCTTCTTACAAGAGCAATATTCGCTCTTTTACCTTGGATAATTACAAAAAGAATGTTTTTTTATTGAATTCTATTTTGTTTTTGGAGGAAGCGAGGGTGAGTGAAAATATTGATACGAAGCAAGAATTATTGGTGAAATCTGCCGAGAGTTTGAATATGACTTATTATGATAAGGTGTTTGTCAAAGATTTGGAGTATGGTGATTTGATGGGGGTTGTTGAGGAGAAATTAGATTGAATTTTGGGGAGAGGGGTTTACACTGGGTAGATTATTTTGCAATTTCAAGTAATTAAGTTATAATGCACATTAATTGACAGTATTGTGAGAAATATTAATCTGTTTTATTTTTAAAGTATCATAATATGAGCACCAAACCTTCTTCCGTCCCTACCTCCACCTTACATCAACGCAAATTAACAGATGTAAATACCGCTTTTGAGGAATTAAAAAATATTTACGATAGCCTAGTAGCGCATATTATAGAGCATAAACATAAAGGAAATTATATAGAGATATATGAAAATAGTCAACAGTCAGTAAATAAAAAATTATGTGACAATGTTACAAAAAAAGCCTTTACTTACTATGATAAAGACATTAGGAGGGTTGTAGATAAACAGTATGATTGTATTTATTTTCGATCAAATTGTGAACATACATCTCATAGAGCGTACTATATTTATTTAGTTCAAGAGTTATTAAAGCATCATACAAAGAACGAAAGTTTTGTAGATTATTTCTTGAAAAAAATCAAAAGTGATTTTACCAAATTCGAAATAAAAAAAGATGAAGATTTAATAACAATTTGTAATCAATATAACTTTGCAAATACAGAGGAATTAAAGAAGAACATAAAAGCATTAGGAAGTTATTTTTACAAAACAGACCCAAAAGAAAGTAGATTACGATTAGAAAATTATAATAAATACCATCGTTTAGACAATAAGCATTTTGTTGATATTACTGCAAATAATCCATCAAATGGAATTTTCTTTAATGATGAGGGTTTTATATTAGAGTTCTGTAATTGGTTACTAGATACGAGGGATGAAAAAGAAATAGGTGACAATATTGCTCATTTTATTCTTTTGAATAAATTAACAGCAATTACCCCACGAGATCTTATTGATAGTATTAAAAACTATTCTTTAACAGAGGATTCTGTAAAATTTTATTTACCCTCTTGCACTTCGAGAATACGGCTTATTGTAACAGAAAATGCTATAAAAATTAGTAGCAATGAGAAGGAAGGATATACTCTATTCATTATGAGAAATCCAGCGTGCAAAGAAACAACGAAATACGATTCAAAAGGGTACAGCCTTGGAGAGATGTTATCTGAAAGTATTCCTCCTAATTATGTGGCATATGTTAAAGTTGAAGAAAGAGAGTTTTTAGCGTTTTACGATAATAGTTCGGAACTAGTTTTTGAATTAAATTTATCAGATAAGTTAGTTACAATTCTAAAGGACGGTTACACTATAACACAAAAACAGCAAGTTGCTATTGAACAACTATCACTTCCCGATACACTGAATCTAAAATTGTTACAAAATCTAGATTTGACATCAGTTGGAGGTTACGCCCGTTCAAAAGATTATACATTAAAAAATTATGAACAAGAGATAAGGCATATTATAAAGAATATCATTGGAAAAGGTGGTTTTTCACCAAAACCGCCAACAGAGAAATTAGAAACTAGAAAAAAAACATTGGAGGAAAAGGAGGAAAAAACAAAGGAAGAAGAAAAAGAGTTGGACGATATAATGACGGAGCTAAAAAGTATAGAAAATTACAAAAAAGAGAGAGATAATTTTATAAAAAGCTTAAAAAATTCTGAATTAAAAAATGTAGAAATTGATGAGCTTGGAAAAAAGACAATACAAGAACAACAACTAGAGAAGCAAGAACAACAACTAGAAGAATCTAAAAAAGTAAGAAGATTAATGGAGTTATCGCGCATTGAAGACAAGTTAGAGCGTACTGAAGAAAAGATAAGCGATATAGATGATATAGACGAAAATAATGATAAATTAAATAAAAAAAAGAAAGTTTTGCAGATAAAGCTAAACGATTTTCAACAAAAGAAACTCTTCTTGGAAATTGAGCATCGTAGAGAAGACCTGCAAACCCATCAAAAAGCACTCAGCAATGCGTCATCTAAAAGTACAAAGCAAACACTATCAGATAGGGTAAGCGATATTGAAAATAAAATAAAAGAAAACGATAAAGAAATCCTTAAATTAAAAGAAGATAAAAGTGAGTTAGAAAAAGGGCTCGTTAAACTTCAAATATCAATAAAACGTAATGATGCTTATAATTTCCCTATAAAGGATGAGGAGAGGTAAAGGCTTGGGTTACTACACATTCCCTATAGTTGCTATTCTATTGTTATCTCTAACGGTTGCGTGTAAAAAATATTTTTATACAATTAATGATAATACTCAAAATATATATAAAATAGACAATTGTAATGGCAATAAGTGCAAGCCAAACAAACCTATAAAAACCTCGCCAACTAAACCAAAAAAAAGAAATATTGATATTACATTTGAAAATGAGTTTAATGCAAATTTAAAAGGAGAGTTAAGCTTTGATAATAAAATATATTCACTAACATTACCAAATTTATTTAGTCGCCCTCCTAAATGTTGCGAAGATAATAAAATACCCATACCAACGCAAAATATAATAAACAATAATTCTAAGAATGCTTATTTTTTAGAGCATTTAGCAGAAATATGCATTATATTATCTATTTTACTTTGGACGGCAATTGATAGAATAAAATCATTCATCTCAATTGATTTTCTGCAGGAGATATATTTTATCAAAATTAATGATAGAATGAATAATATCTTCATTAAATATTTACAAAAAATGCAAGATGTTAAATATTTAGAAGGTTCTTTAGGTTCGATGTATACTCCTACATTATTTTGGGCTATGTTTGTTTGCGTTGTGGACAACATTCTCAATGCCATTTATATCGCCTCAGACAAACTTCAGCCGGCAATAAATAACTTTTTTCAGCCTTACATTATAACCCCAATTATAATAATTGTTGGAATATATATTATTATACAAATTTCTACAATAATGATATGTATAATATATAGTCACGTGCATAGCACAGAAGATTATGAAAAGTTATCTTCAGAAGAATTTTTGAGTTTTGAATATAAAAATGCTACAACATACGGTGTAATAGCTATATATTATTACATAGTATTGTTGATTATTTTATTCTCAAATATAGATATAATATTTAATCCTATTAATATTACCTTAACACTCACCATTCCAGCAATTGTAATTTGTATTATATATTTATGTATAAGGTATTTTTGGAAAAAACTACGTGCAGCAAAAAAAATAGATTTGATAACTCCAGATAGCCTATTTATTTGCTTCTCAATATTTTCTTTTATGTCTATTGTTGGTATTATGCGTTACAAAGATTTATATTTATATCTCTTTCATATTGCGATGCTTCCTGCACTTATGATACTTATATTTATTTTTCATAAACTCAAATATAGAAAAATCATAGATTATATAATAACAATTTCATATTCTCATTTAATAAAAACTATTTTAGTAGATGTTTTAACAAAAGAGGATTTAGAAAATATGAATAATGAACTAAAACATTGAAAAGAATAAAACATTATAATTGTAAGAAACTTTGCCTTGCTCTTCCCCTCAAACCCCTCACTCTTCCAATCTCCCTCTTCCTCACCTCAACCCTTTCAACCTCCAAAATACTCGCAAAATCACTCCCCAAACCAAGCCTCTCAAACCTAAATGAATACTGAGATTTCATAGGTTTTTTTCATTCACCATTCTTCAAATATTCCTTTTCCAATTCAGCCCTCAACCCCAAATCCATAACTCAACTCTTCCCTCTGCTATTATAATACTCAAAACCACATTTTTTAAAATTATTTTCCAATTCTGAAAGCGATTTTGATTTCGTGAATATTCTTAGACAAATTTCCTTGATTTTCTCCTCTCTACTCCTCACTTCAGATATTTTAACCAATTTATATTTCCCTCATTTTAATAGAATCTTTCTCCCACAATTCAAAATCAGCTCAATATTCTTACTATCAGCCTTTTTCAATAAGTTTTGCACTTTCTCATTTGTGATTTTTAAATATCTACTATATCTCAAATGCGTTCCAAGTTCAGGAAATTTTACAGCTTGTAAAAGCTCAAATTCTGCCCTGTTCCAGTTAAATTCCCAATTTGTTATTCTCGGCTTTTCTTTTGATTCTATCTCATTCGCAGAAAGCATAATATGAGCATGATAATGCTCTTTATCCTCATGGATTACAAAAAATGAAAGATGGATCGGATAGGTTTTTTCGAGCCATTCATTGGTAAGAAAAAATAAACTTTCTCTTTGTTTGTTTTTTGAAACTGGTAAATCCTTGGGTAAGGAGATTATTTGATGAATCAGATAATTTCCATTTTTTCTTTTTTTTATTAAATCTGCATTATCAAGAAAGGATTTAATAATATATTTTTTATTCTCAGGTTTCGCACTGATTCCTCTGAGTCAAACATAAGGCATATCATCATATTTGAAATCTTGCATGAGGTAATTATACAGCCCTTGCACAAAGGCTTCCCCTTTCTTTTTTCCTATTGATTTTAATATCATAGCAACTGGTTTTTAGCTCATAAAAATCTTTTCTTTATTTCATTAAAAAGAGCGATGCTGCTTTTTTTGAAATACTCCATTTGTTCGAGCAATGCTTTCCATTGATCTTCCTTGAGAAAATAGCTATCGGGATTTTCTAATCTTCCCCTCGATATATCTCTGGCAATTATATTAATATTTGAGGTGGTTTTAGTAAAAATTTCTAAAAACTTCCTCAATAATTTGTGATTTTCCTCGAGTAAATCCAACCTTCTTTTCTCCAAATGTAGTTCATCAGGAGAAAGAAGATTTTTTGATAGAGCCTTCGCTTCTATCAAATCTTTAATCTTGAGCTTCATATTTCCACGATATTGCCTCATAATATCAAGCTCAGATTCAAGCAGTTTCTTTTCCTCTAGGGAAAAGGTAGAAATACAGCGAAAATGTTCCTGTCAATATTTTGACCAGTAACTTTTCTGATATGATCACATATCTATTTCTGATTTTTTCTGAGTGAATTTCATAATGGAAATGAGGGAAAAAAATAAAAGGGTTCTTTAAGGGAAAAGTATTTTCTCTTGAAATCGGGTCAAGGGGCGATGCTCCTTGCAAGGAAGTAATTTTTGGAAAACTGTATATTATGTCAATAATATCAGTTTTGTACAAAAATTGCAAACTTGCTCCGTCTATCCGAACAATTATCAAGAAAAAAACTTCCAGCAGACTCGGAGTCTCACGGGACATTTTACGGAGATGAGAATACAAATTATATTGTATTTGAATCGGAGTAAAATCCTCCCGTGAGACGGTCATTTTGTAGGAGTGAGATAAAATTTTCAATATGAGTGGAGCATAAAAATAACCGAAAGCTTAGCTTTTGGTTATTTTCTAGCGCAGGGAATGTTGAAAATGGGAAAAGTGGTGGATAGATGGCGAACGGATTTTGAGAAATAGGTTGATTTATCAGTATAAATAGAAGTTAATATAGCTATATAATAATGACAAGATACACACTTCAATGAACCCATTTTTCAGAAATCTATTCTCAGAAACAGAATGTAAAAAAATAATTCTTAATATTCGATTTCCTGAAAGAGTTTTATGTCCAAAATGTTCTTACCATAAAATTTATGAATTACGGCACAAATTACATTTCTACAAATGCAAAAAATGCCTTTCTATATTCAACGAAAAAACAGGCACTCTTTTTGAAAATAGCAGAATAAGTTTAAACAAGTGGTTTTGCGCTTTCTATCTCTTGCATTTTAACAAAAATTTTACTTCCGTTCGGTTAGCTAAAATATTAGGGATTACCCAGAGCTCGGCTTGGTATATTCTGGAGAAAATTAAAAAGGAGAAAGATAGAAAATTGATTAATGAAATTAAAAAATATGTCAAAGCGATAGAAAGCCAAAAAGCAAAGCCCTTTGTGCTATGGTCTGGTTCAAAAAGGCTTGTATTGCAAGAGCTGTTTTGCAGGTTACCAAAGAGCTTTAATAATTATTTTGAGCCATTTCTAGGGGGCGGAAGTTTGTTTTTTGCTCTTGCTAATGAATTGAAGGTAGAAAAATGTTTCTACATTTCTGATATTAATAAAGAATTGATTACCTCTTATGAAGTAGTAAAAAATAATGCTACTGAACTTGCTCAGTATCTTGAAGATCATAAACAAAGTTATAGTGAGCAATATTACTATCATGTGAGAGATAACCTCATTTGTGAAAATGATATAGATGTTGCTTCAAGATTTTTATTTTTGAATAAAACTTGCTTCAATGGACTTTATAAAACCAATAACAAAGGAGAATTCACTGGTTCGTTTGGTCATAAACAAGCCTCTGTAATATTAGATGAGGGTAATTTTCTTGCTGGTAGCAGACTCCTTAAAAATGAGAATGTAAATATTTCAAATGGAACGTACCATAATATTGAAAATAATGTAAAAGAAGGGGATTTTGTATATTTTGACCCTCCATATTTTCACTATCACAACCGAGATTCTTATGTTGATTATGTTGGTGGTAAAAAATTTAATCAAAAGGATGAACAAATAAAATTAAGGGATTTTATTTTTAGTCTTCACGATAAAGGTGTAAAAATAATGTTTTCTAACTCAAATACTGAGTTTATTTGCGATCTATTCGCCCATAAAGATTTCAACATTGATGTTATTAAAGTAAAAAGAAATATTAGCCATGTTGGAAGAAATAGAGGATTTGAGGAAGAAATTATTGTTAGAAATTATAAATAGAGTTTTTGAAATAATATTCACTTCCCCACCTTTTTTTTGTTATTATTGAATCGCAACTTCCTTTATATTTAAAAACTCATTATAAAGCCTTTGCATTTCTGCAAATTCTAAAAAATGACAGCCAACCGTTGCATTGCCTTTTTCATCAATTTTATCAAGTTGGAAATCATGGATTTTTCTCTGATCTTGATGAATAGAATTCATATCAAATTCTTTATTTAATTTTCTTGTTTGTGTAGCAAGTTTAAAAAGATATAGGGCAATTTTTAGAGGCACTTTTGCTTTTCCAGATGTTTCAACCCATTTTTTAGATTTGGATAATCTGAGATAGATTTTTCTAGAATTTATTTGATGAGATTTGCGAGAGAAGAAATTTGATATTTGCTTTTGAATTTCTTTTTTTCTTTTTATTTCATCTCTTTTGATTTTAAGATTTCTTGTTTTTTCTCTTTTTGCTTCGATATTTTTTAAATCATCGCTAGAAAATTGATTATTTAAAATATTTCTGATATTTAAAGAAAGGGTTCTTTTATCAATTTCTGATGTGAAAAGATTGTAATATTTTTGAATATTTGTTTTTATTATTTCTATTTCATTCAGATATTCATCTTTTTTTGATTTCGCTCTTTTTAATTTTCCGTAAAGATGGATTATATTATTTTCCCAAGCTTCAAAATTTGAATGATGATTGTCGACATCTGACAATGAATGGCTGCGACCGCTAGAATTAAAAGGCACTTCAATAATATCATAGCTGTAAGGGATAGAATTTTTGATAATTGCTTGATGAGCGGAGGTGGTGACAGAATATTTTTCAATATTGAATAATACTGCATTTGAATTTTCTACATATTCAGCCATAGGGGTTGAATATGAATAGATGATATTATTTCTGAAATTTAAGCTGTTATTGCCGTTTTTTCCTTCATTGGATAATGAATGAGCCCAAGCATGAGCAGTTTCTAGATTTGATTGATAATTTGTCATAATTTGCAAGATTTAAAAGTTAATAAATGAGTTTTGTTCCAACGAGAACAAAACCCTCCCTAATAAACCCTTTTCTTGAAAAAGGGGTTTAAGCGAAGCAACGCAAAGCGTCGACGTCTTAAACCCTTGCCCAGTGGCGAACGACCAAAAAAAATAAGTGAAATGTAGCGAAGCGAAATGAGCGTTTTCCAATCTTTAAAATCACCGAAGCGTAGCGGAGGGAAAGGTGGAGAAAATCAGAATTTTTGGAGTGGATAAAAAGTTTTTTATCGTAGTGAAACGGAGAGAACCGAAGGGGAAAAAGTTTTTATGTAAGCGAGGAAAATTGTTATTTTACTACCTTGAGTTTTGAAGTTGTGGTTGTGTTGGAAAGAGATTTATTTTCTATTTTTTATAGAAAATTACTTGTTATTATTTCTTATTCTAAGTTTTTCAAAAAGAGGAAAAGATTGATTTTTAGAGAGATTTTATTATAATAATATATGATAGGAATTATTTAATTTTTTTTGATAAATTATGACTACAATGGAATTAGCAGTTGAAATAGAAGATTTTGTTAAGAATCACGCTACATCAAAACAGGATTCTATAAAAATAGAAAGAGATATGGCTTCCATTCTTGCAAAAAGAGAGTTTGATAGAAATTTAGCAATGGCTGAAGAGGATATTGAGGCTGGAAGATGCACGACTATAAATGATAAAACAACAAAAGAATTTATGGATGGGTTAGCAAAAAAATTACTACCTCATCAATCATAGACTATGTATGAAATCATTAGAACCAAAAAAGCTGACAGAGATTTAGAGGCTATAGCAGATTATATAGCAAAAGACAATCCTTACAAAGCACTGAGTTTCGTTCAAGAAATGCTTGATAATTTTCATAATATTTTTGCTATGTTTCCGTTAGCGAGTATTAAATACGAAAAATATCACTGTCACACTTATAAAAATTACCTCCTATTTTATAAGGTGAATAAAGAAAAGAAAATTATACATATTATGCATATAGTTCATTCCGCTCAATATACGGTATATAAGAATTTTTCGAAGTAATGCAAATTGAAAGACCGCAATTCACAGAAAATCAGCTCATCAAATCTATGATAAGTTTGGCTTTGTGAACGCTTCTAATAATTATAAAAAATTCTTGAGTTAAAAGATGAAAAAACAATATAACAAATTAATATCAAATAACTCTCTACTCGGGGTAATTTTTATTCTTTTAGCAACTCTACTACTTTCATTTAGGTCAATTCTAGTAAAATTTGCATATAATTATGAAGTAGCTGTAATGGATTTATTTTATTATCGCTTCCTTTTTACCTTGCCTTTATTGTTAGCTTTTGCTTTTTATAAAAAGAGAAAAGAGCTTTTTACTGCCATTCTTAATAAGAAAATTGCTGTTGGCTGTATGTTAGCAGGATTTTTTGGTTATTATCTAGCAACATTATCGGATTTTCATTCACTAAAATTAATCGATGCCAATATTAACAGAATTATCTTATACACATTTCCTGCTTATGTTTTGATATTAAATTCAATCGTTGAAAAGAAGCTTCCTAAGACCAGAGATATATTCTTTTTTGCACTGGTTCAAATTGGATTATTTTTTGTTTTAGGTGGGCTTAACCTATCTTTAACATCAGCTAATAAAATAGGAGCGATTTTAGCTTTACTCGCTGCTATTAGTTATTCAATTTATATTATTATTAATCAGCAAATTGGAAAAAAGATCGGAAGTATTTTATTTACTAGTTACGCGGTAACATTTTCTTTTATTTTTATTAATATTCATTTTTTTACTGTTTTTGATCCTGAAATTATTACCCCCATTTCAAATAAGGGTTTTGTGATAATAATAATTATGGCAATATTTTGTACATTTATGCCATTATTATTAATTGCAGAAGGAATAAAAAGAATAGGAGCGTCTAGATTTGCATTACTTAATACATCTGGACCGATAATGACAATATTCTTTTGCTATATGATTTTGGAAGAAACAATGACTTACCAGCAAATCATTGGATCTATTTTGATAATAGGGATTTTATATATTGCTGAAAAAGGGAAAAAGAAAGGTAATTAACATATATTAATAATATGGTAAAAATAACTGGAAAATGCCTGTGTGAAGCTATAGAATATCGCTATGAAGGAGAAATAGGAGATATTGTACATTGTCATTGCTCTAAATGTCGCCGTTGGCACGGTTCAGCTTTTAGAACCAGAGCGATAATTGAAAAAAGTGGTTTTGAGTGGTTTAAAGGTGAAGATATGCTTTCTTACTACGATTCTTCTAAAAATGTCACAAAGACATTTTGTAAAAATTGTGGTTCAAATTTGGTGAGTATTTATAAAAATAATTCTGATATTTTAGGGCTTCCTCTTGGTGGAATAGAAGGAAAATTGGGTAATAAAAAAAGCTATCATATTTTTACTGATTCAAGAGCTGAATGGCATGAAATAACTGATGATTTGGAGCAATATGATGAATTGCCTTGTGATTTCAATAGGACTTACGAGGTAAAATAATTACTTCAAAAACCTAATCTGTAAATTTAGATTAAAATATATTTTTCCATTTTCCTGGTATATTTTTCCATAGTTATGCCTTGTGCTACTAGCACTTTCGAATTTGGTATTTTCATACAAATAAGATAGAAATTCATCTCTATTATAGAGGTGATAACAAACAACGTCTCCTGTTTGTTTTACAATAATATAACCTCCGTGAGCTTTAGTAAAACCATCCCATTCTTTACTAGGAACCATTCCTAAAGCAGTGGAGATAAGGAAGTTTTTAATTTTAAATTCATAATCTGATTTTGAAAGTTTGTAGCTTTTTCTCAATTCTTCATTTGCATCAAGTAAATCAACTAAATCGGTTACTTTATTTGCACTTCCTAAGAAAAAATCTAAAAGCATTTTAGAGATAAAAATAGGAAATATGGTGTCTATCTTTCTAAGATTTGTTTCAAAGGTATTTTTTAAAACGGTATCAAATTTAATATTTCCTCCATTTTTGTAAATGGATTTAAGTCTATCTTGTATTTTTGATCTTCCTCCAATATTATTAATGTCATCTATTTTATCTAGTTTTAAATTACTTATTTCATAAATAAAGTTAGTTGTTTTTCCAGCGTTCAACAAAGTTGATGCGCCACCTATCATTGATTTTACTGAAAAACCAAGCAATTCTTCTTTACTTGAAATTCTATCATAAATTACCGCATCAATATCAGATTTTTTTGAACTACTTGCTTTAATTTGTGTGCATAATAAAGCCTCCATGAGGCTTTCTGCTTCTGGAATTGTGAAAGTGGCAGTAGAAGCATTTTTGATTTTATCAAATATACAAATTGTTTTGCTTTTTACGTCATTATTTGGAATGGTTTTTATAAGATTTTCATCTTTATCTAAGATTCGTATTTCAGAGGTTGTTAAATCAAATATCTTCAACTCTTCGTTTGTTTCGTCCCTTATGATTTTCTTAAAAAGAAAAAACTTGTCATGAATAATGTCTAAATTTTTGTCAGCTGCAAAAAGCCTTTTTTCTGAAAGAATTTTTAAAAAAGCATAAAATTCAGACCATTCACCCTTGTTTGCTTTCATGTTGTTATATTTTACTTAAATAATTAATAATCTGCTTCGCAACAGCTTCTACGGCTGGAATGGCAACGGAATTTCCTAGCTGTTTCATTGCTTGTGTATCTGATACAGGAAATTCAAAATCTTTTGGTAGACCTTGCATTTTTTTACCCTGTTCTACACCTAATCTTTTAACCTCTCCGTCTACTAAGTAAGAATCCCAATTCCTTCTATCATCTATTTTTGAACCTCTGCCACCAACTCTTAGAGTGTATCCTACTTCTTTACTACAGTTTCCCTGCCAAATGTCTGACATGCTCATTTTTAATGGCTGAGGCTCTGGAAAAGAGAAGTCTATATTTTTATCTTTAAATCCTACCATAAAGAGTCTAGGTCTGTGTTGGGGTAAACCAAAATCAGAAGCTTTCACTATTTTATAAAAAAAAGAATACCTTAATTCATTTTTTATAATTCTTTCTATTGTCTGAAAAGTTTTTCCATCATCATGTTTGAGTAAATGTCTAACATTTTCTAAGAAAAAAGCTTTTGGTTGTTTTTCTTTGATGATACTCACTATATCAAAAAATAAAGTTCCTCTTGCTTCACTAAATCCCTTTTTAAATCCTGCTTGAGAAAATGGCTGACACGGAAATCCTGCGCATAAAACATCGAAATCTGGTATATTCTGAGGTTGAACTTCTGTAATATCTCCACAAAAATTATTATCCATAAATAATTTAGGAGATATTTTTGATAAGTTTTTTTCATAGGTTTTTCTTGCTTCCTTATCCCATTCGGAAGCAAATACGCACTCTCCACCAATATTATGAAATGCCATATGAAAACCTCCAATTCCTGCAAATAGATCTATAAATTTTATACTCATATCGCTTTAAAATTATTTTTATAAAATTCTTTATTTTTATCGTTCATTTTATTTTAATAAAAATTATTTTTAGTTTTTCTATTGTTACTATATCTTTTTTTTCTTTATTTCAAAATTTCATCTTTTTTTAAGATTTTTTTATCACTCCTTGTTGTAATTAGTAATCTTTTTAGCCCTGTCCATGACGTGGTCATAAGTCATAACCGAAATATTATGGTACATAGAATTCAATATTCTAAATTCTTCTTTTTGTTTTTCATTCCAATAATTCGACCTTCCAAATATCAAGCTACACCTTGGTTTTATCGGTTTTATTCCATTATTTTCAATAAATTTTGTATTAGAAGATTCTCGTTCTAATTCATAAATATATTTTGCACATTGTGTGATAGCCTTAACAAGATCAGAAGATGGGATATAATTATTGTGATCCGTAGATTTACTCCAAAAACTAAATGTATGCTTCTTAATTTCTATTATATCAACAAAGCCATCATAAGATTTTGCAAGAAAATCTGTAATATTAGATGCGTCTATTGTTCTTTTGTCTAAAATTTCAATAAAATCTGTATTAAAAACCCAGCTATTGTTTTTGAACCACTTTTGCCAATCATGTTCATTTTTATCTTCATTATTTAAAATTGCTTCAAAATCTATGATGGCATTATTTCTTTTTTGAATCTCCAATGTGTCAATAATGGTATTTTTGCTAATATCGCTATCTAAAATGCAGTTTAATATTTCTTTACTATTTTTATTATTAAAAATTGATTTGATATTATTAATATCAATATTTCCTTCAAATTTAATTTTTTCCTTAGATGAATTTTTTAAATCTAAATTTTGCAACAAATTTAAAAAATCTTGTATTTTCTTCAGAGAGAAACCGTTTAATGTAATTTTTTCTTCCACAATACCATTTTTAATTTTTATCAATTCAAATTTTACTATATCTTTTTTATTATCTATATAAATAGCCTGTATTGAAAGCTTTATTTGTTTTGAGATAACAAGGGTTATATATTTCCCTTGTGAATTTTTATTCTCGAATGGATGTATATATATAGTATCTAGTTTGTAATTATTTAAATACTCTGCATTGTCAGACATTTGTTATTAAATTTTATTTTTTAATTATAACAAATTCGCCATAATTAAAAATTAGATTATAAAATGATTTTAATACTTTTGCTATATTCATAATTTTGCATAACTCAATATTTATTGTTTTAATTTACCCAAAACAATTCTCGATTTAGAATATTTTTATATCAAATCTATTCAAACAATTAATACTATAATTTTTAGTTTAATTAGCGCAAGTCCTCTCATCAAGAAACTTTTCTAAATCACTCAGCCTATATTTACAAAGTCTTCCGACCTTTATAACAGCCAAACCATATCTTTTATTACAAGCCCAAATAGCAAGCGTATTTTCTTTTACCCCTAAATATTCAGCGGCTTGTCTACGACTGAGGAGTTGGTTTGGATTTTGTCCATTATTATGTAAATTTGTCATTTTCCTATAAATTAAATTATTATTAACCATTCACAGAAAAAAATTTAATATATTTGAGTTGAGATAGGTAGATTTCAGCGAGCAGAAACATTTCTTCAGCTCGCTAACGCATTTTGATTATTGCTCTATTTGCCGAATTTGAGACACCATTTATAAATAGTATCTCCTTTGGAATCTGAAAAATAATCTTTTGAATTTTGTAAGATTTTTGGGTCTAAATTATATTTTTTAGCAAAATTTTGTAATTTTTCTTCGTCTTCTTGGTTGAGAATATTTATGAGTAGATCGCTGATTTTATCCGCTCTTTGTTTTACGCTTACTCCTTTTATCAATTCCTTATTTTCGAATAGAGGTCTGATAATTTGATTTTTTATAATATCGGTTTTTTGATGCCTTCTTTTTCCAGCTATGCTTTTTTCAGTGATATATTTTTCTGAATTTTTTGAAAGGAGTTCGTTTTTATTAGAAATCTCTTCTAACTTATCTTTGGTATTTTTTAACTCATTTTTTAATTTTGTACTATCTCCAATTTGAAATTTAGGGCTTTTAGATTCATTGTTACGAGGTGGAGTAGCAAAAATAAATGTTGGTTTTTTGCTATTTTCTTTTTTGGATAGAGCTTTAATTGCAAATTTAAAAATATTGAACATAAGATTTTAATTATTTTTTTTCATAACTTCCCATTAAGCCAATTGCTTTTGACATACTTTGCCTTACTGGATCATTATTGAGTCTTGAGTAAATTTGCGTTGCTTGGGTTGATTTATGTCCTAAAGATTTACCAATAATTGGAAGGCTTGCACCAGTAATAGCTTGGTAACTTCCTAAAGTTCTTCTTATATCGTGTAATCTTAAATCTTTTATTTTGGCTGTATCTAATATTCTGCTCCACGCTCTTTTTGGGTCTGCTAAATGTCCAGCTTTGCTATTTATAGATGGAAAAATCCATTGTTTTTGAAAATCCTCTAAATCTAGTTTTTCATTTTCTTTTTTTCGTTTTTGTAAAAGTTCTATAGCTTGTTCAATTAATGGAATTGATTGAGGGTCGCCATTTTTGGTTTTTGGAATACGCCATTCTAAAATTTCAAAATTTATTTGCTCCCATTTTACTGTTAAAATATTGCTTCTTCTTGCTCCTGTATAGAGGGAAAAATATATATAATCTTTTATGACTTTATTCTCTTCTCGTGCTAGTGCTTCAAAAAATCTTGGGAGTTCATCGGTTTGAATAAATCTATCTCGTGATCGTTCTTTGAATTTTTTAATATTATTAGCTGGGTTTTTTCCTCCATATCCCCATTCAATAGCCTTGTTGTACATTACCTGTATTTTGGCAAGCATTCTATTTGCCATATATGGCGTATTGCCTCCTAATTTCTCATGAAATGCTCTCACATCTTGATTGCTGATTGTAGATATTCTTTTTTTAAACCAATGGGAGCAAAGCCTTTTTATATCTCTCTCATCATCTTTCCAAGTTACCTTTTGTTTTTTGGCGTAGCGTTCTATATATTCTTTGAATAAATCACCAAAAGTTATTTCTTGCCTGAGTTCGTTTTTTTCTTCATTGGGATTAATGCCTTGTGCAATTTGTCCTTTAATGATTTTCGCTTGCTTGCGAGCATTTTCTATAGTTATATCTGGAAAATTACCAATTAATACTCTTTCATCTTTTCCATTGATTCTTTTTCTAATAAAAAAAGTAATAATGTGATTCGTAGTAATATAGAGGCTCAAACCCTTTTCTTTGCTGTCTTTATAATATATTATGCCTTTTTCAGGGGTAGAAAGTTTGTTAATTTCTGCTTTGGTAAAATTAATCTGTGTAGTCATCTTGATATTTATGAATTTAATGAGTGTTCATTTCTGTTTCAGCAATAATTCACTATATTTCATTGCCGCACTGTTGCCGCAATAGAAGTGAAAAATAGCAAGAAACTGTAAGTATTAATAAACAAGATATTAACCCCCTAGCCTTTAAATATCAAGGGTTATAAATGATAATAAGTAGAGATAAAATATAAGTCTCACTGACTGTTAATCAATTGGTCGGGGGTTCGAATCCCTCCCAAGGAGCCATATTTTATAAGGGTTCACAGCCTTTATCAAAATCTCAATATTTTTTCATTGCCGTTTCATTGCCGTATTTGGAACGAGATGTGTGGTAAATAAATATGACTCTCTTAGAGAGTCACTTAT
>Ga0228614_1000478_pt1 | contig 22795 bp, 22 predicted proteins | sample 15DmetaG_FD_190531 | JGI IMG/M metagenome (GOLD analysis project Ga0228614, IMG submission 190531) | Seawater microbial communities from Monterey Bay, California, United States - 15D | ecosystem: Environmental > Aquatic > Marine > Coastal | place: USA: California | collected 2016-10-13
ATCTACACTATAAAAATTAGGGCCATTTAAGTTACTATCAAATTGTATTAATGTTCCACTTGTTTTGGCTGTGGTGGTATAACTATCTGTCATACCACTTGTGAAACCAGTTACATTAAATGTACCCCCACTATTATTTCTAAATACTACTACACCAGTGTTAATGTTATACGTGCCCCCAGTTACTTTAATATCACTAGATAGTATTGAAAGGTCAGTAACAAAATTTATTGAATCATTCCTTGAAGTTGTTAACTGATAATTAGTGTTATTAAATGTCACTCCAGTAACAAATGTGTCAGTAACCCCAGTTATTAACACACTTACCGCATCATTTCTATTTAAAGATATAATATCAGTAGAGTTATTAAACGTTCCCCCCGTGACAAATGTATTAGTATCAACATCCCCACTTATAGTAGATGCGTCCCTATATTCCAATTGACCAGTAATACTATTCCTACCTAATATTTCAGTTAATGAGTTATTATTACTTGGAGTATCATTTATATTAATATTTGAGACAAATACGGTATCACTACTTGTTGCTGTTATACTTTCACCCCCCAATATGACACTTCTTTCTACATTTGAGTTTATAACATTTAAATTACCACCTAATATAATTGAACTTGATGCACCAGAATTTATATTATTATTTATACCACCTAAAATTGCTGAATAATTTCCATAAACACCTAAATTTGTTACTCCAGTAACATTAAAATGAGCAAAAGATGTAATACCACTAGCTACAACTAAACTGTTAAATGTACCAGAACCGCCAGCATGTGAATAAGCACCACTAGCAACGGTTAAAGCATTTTGCGAGTGAGAAGATTGACCACCTGCGACAGAAGAAGTACCTTCAGCATGAGATTCGTCACCACTAGCTATTGTATTAAATCCTTGAGAATGAGATGCGCTTCCACTAGCTAATGTTTGTTGCCCCTCGGCATGTGAAGCACTACCCCTAGCTTCAGAATTAGCACCTTCAGAACTAGCGGCTGCACCAGTAGATAATGTCCTGTAACCCTTAGCAAATGAAAAAATACTAGTGGCTGATGTTTCAAAATTAACTGCAATAGAATTATCAGCACTAGCTAAAACATTATTACCTAGAGCTATAGAATATATACCAGACGCTGTAGAACCTGTAGTTTGTAAATTATCATGAATAGTTATCGGTGAACAACCATAAAGGTTAGAAACGTATAAATCAGAGATACAATTTGTAGACCCACCAGAAAAAACGATTGAAGTTAAATCCGTAGCCAAATCAACATTATCGTTCCTTTTAAGTGTTAGTATATTACCAGAAAGTGTTGTACCAGTTATAAAGGTATCGTTAATATCAATACTTGACAAATCAACGGTAAATGCAGATAATTGGTCGTTTCTATCAAACGTTATTAACCCAGTATTATTATTGTAAGTTCCACCAGTAGTATAAAAATTTGTGAGACCAGTTATGATTATATTAGCACCGTCATTTCTAATAAGACTTAAAGAATCTCCAATATCATTAAAAGTTCCACCAGTTACAAATGTATCACTAGAATTTATAATATCTAATATATTAGTACCACCAGAAAGATATGTTGTAGCTTCTATGGTATTAGCAGTTAAAGAATCAATACCATCTACACTACCACTAAAACTAATTAATCCTGTTCGTAGAAATATTGCTGTATCACCACTACAACTTTTTATTAGGTTAGTGTACAAAGTGGTACATGCGCTAAACGTAGGTGATGTACCAGTCAATTTGAAAGGCTCTATTATAAATGTTTTATTCACATTTGAGTTTGTACTATTACAGCTCATATTATATTATTAAACCTATTAATGTAAATTTACCTTCACTATAGAAGTTTTTTGTAACCTGAATAGTGATAGTATCATTTGCACTTATTATTATATCTTGACCTATTGATAAACCATTTAATTTTTCAACGCCATTAACACTTAACTTTATATTTGTAACACCAAGTATGTTAGTTAATTTTTTATATTTTAAATCAAAATCAGCTGTATATGTTATTTTATTACTTGCTCTAGGTTTAAATATAAAATTATAAAACGCTTTCGCCTCTGATTTGTCAGTTGAAACCCTTAATATAGGAGCTAATTCTAAATCTTCAACTTCAGTAAATACCAACGCTCTATTTATAGCTGGTACAACTTCAAATTTATCTTCATCTAACACATAACCCCGTAGATTTATTTCAAATGGTTGGACATAAAACCTCCTGTTCTCAAAATCATCGACATTACTCTCATCACCTATCGATTCTAAAAATAATGGCATTGGGTGACCATTAACTCTTATATAATATTCAATAGCATTAAAAGCCTGTTGTATCTTAACGTTAAACTTATTCAAATCTCTCATTCTGTTACAAAATAGTCTAACTTCATAATTAATATCCACTGATGTAGGTTGAGGGATTTTATATAAATCAACGCCTTTTCGTCCACCTTCAAACGTAGGTATTTTCATATAAGTATATGTCCTTCGACCTGGTATATTAAATAAACCAGCTTGATTTTGACCAACCTGCGGATTAGGTTGTCTAACTATTGTAATAAAAGGCATTTTAATATCTTTAAATTTATCAGAATTTTGCCAAGTTTTACTAAATTCGGACCATCGTTGAAGAGTTAAAAACACAACAGGAACTTTATCACCATCTAATATTAACGATAAATCATTTTCAACAAAATCAATAAAAGACTTATCCATATCTTCATACATAACACCTCTAGGTAAATAAGTACCCTTATTACTTATACCATCTAATATTTCTTTTCTCCTATCAAATCCAACGCTATCTTTTATTATTTTTATATCCTTTCTAAATCCTTTTGGGACTGCCATAATTCTTATTTTTAAAATCCACGAAATTCATTTTCGTCAGTAGGTGCACAGGTAACAGTTCTAAAAGCACCCTTATAACCCATTATTGTATGTTTATTATCATAATTTTTAACACCATCATTAACTACAGTATAGTATCTAATCTCTTGCTCTGTGACAGCATACGCAATATAATCGCCATAATTAAGTGTTACATCCAAATCATTTAGTTGAGCATCATATATACCAAATGTTAATTGACCATCCTGCAAGTATCTAAGAGAACCACTACTACTGTTGTATGCTTTATTTTCTGGCTCAGAAAGTATAGGTATAACTCTTAATTCAACTGGTGCGTAAAATCGTATTTCATCTTTCCTAGCTTCACCATATATATCGTCTGAAGATGTCATATCTCTATCAACCCTATATAAAACAACAACAAAATTTCCATCACCCTCAATAGCTTCACGACCAAAAGAAATTTCTAATTCAAAGTCCTCTTCTGAAAAAAATTTGTTAACCCTATTTATTGGTATACGTTTATTAGACATAATACATGTTTTATAATAAATATTTACAATAATATAAATTACTCATTAAGCATTGATTTTTTGTTATTTATTACCTATATTTGTATATAAATAACAATATTTTTTAACCCTTTTAATTTGTTAAATTTGAATGATATACAAGGTAGAGGCGCATTAGAATTACTAGAAAAATATGAAGGCAAAAACCCATATTTAAAAAAATTAAAAAGTAAATTTTTAAAAAACAAGTCTTTTACGCTAACTGACAATCAAACAAAATACATCATGAGAAACCATGATAAAGAACCTGTGTTCATAAACAAGGTTATACATATAAGTGATTATTTAGGTGCCGAATTAAAAAAACAAGAAACCCTATCATTCATTCCAGAAAGAATATTATTTGAATATATATTAGGTGAAACCGAAAAAACCTATCATGTATATGGAAAATTAAAAAGAAATCAAGAAAAATCTGGTATGTATTTCATACCCAAAACACAAGTATTGGATGACCCATACTATGAAGAAATAAACATTGAAGTTGATTTTGAAAAATATACAAAATTAGACACGTTTAAATTAAAAGACGGTACAATAGGTAGAACCCCCTACGAACACCAAAAAGAAGGTATAAAATTTTTAATGTCTAAAAAAGGTTGTATCCTAGCTGATGACATGGGTTTGGGTAAGACCTATCAATCCATAATTGCAGCATTAGAATCTGGCGCAGAAAAAATACTTATCGTTTGTCCATCTTCACTTAAGATAAATTGGGAAAGAGAAATACATTACTTTCAATGCAAAGATACAGCAATAGTAGAGGGCAAGAGATGGAATGAAGCAAAATTTACAATAATTAACTACGATATACTAAAAAACTTTCATGAAATACCTGGTAAGGGTATAAAAGAAGAAGATATATGTTGGGATAACCAACATATAGTTAAATCAAATTTTGATTTAATTATAATGGATGAAGCTCACTTCCTTAAGAATCCAAATAGTATAAGAGGTTCTATCATGAAAGACCTATGTACAAATTATAACACCGAAAAAGTTTGGCTGCTAACAGGCACACCCATTGCAAATAGACCAATGGATTATTATAATCTTTTGAAATTAATTAAATCGCCATTAACTGATAACTGGAAATACTATGTAACTAGATATTGTGAAGGTAGACAAATAACCACAACATTAAAAAATGGTACGAAGAAAAAAGTATGGCTTACAAATGGAGCATCAAACTTGGAAGAACTAGCAATGAAAAGTAAAAATACCTTCATACGAAGATTAAAAACGGATATATCTGATATGCCAGAAAAAACAATCGTTCCGATATACCATAAATTAAATAAAAGACAATCAAGAGATTATGAAAATATTTGGGAGGAATACCTAGAAGAAAGACGTTTACTTAAGAAAAGAGGTACCCCACCAAAAGATATGGTAGAATTGGGGTTATTGAGGAAATTCGTAGCGATGGAAACCATACCAAATACAATAGAATTAGTAGAAAATATATTAGAACAAGGAAATAAAGTCATTATATTCACAAATTTTACTGATGAATTAATGGCTTTAGATTCTCATTTTGGTAAAAGGGCTGTAATTCATTACGGAGGGATGAACGATAAAAATAAACAAAAATCTGTGGATGCTTTTCAAAATAATGATAAAACAAGGGTTTTTATAGGTAATATAAAATCAGCTGGTGTAGGTATAACACTTACAGAAGCCAACTACGTTGTATTTAATTCATTTTCTTGGGTACCTGGAGATAATGAACAATGTGAAGATAGAAGTTACAGAATTGGACAACAAAACAATGTAACAGTTTATTATCAATTATACAGCATGAATAATATAGCAAATATAATGTGGAACACCGTACAAAAGAAAAAAGAAATAATAAAAACTATAATGGGAGAAAGGGGTATAAATGAGGATGCTGCTATAGAAATAATGCTTAATGAACTAATTGATGATTATGAATAGAATTAGGGTTTATGGTTTTGAAGGGTGCCCATATTGTAAAGAACTTATGGAAATGTACGATAAACATAATATAGAATATTATTACATAGATGTTGATTTAGATGAAAACGCTGAAGAAACTGAAAAAATCATGGAAATAGGTCAAACTGATAGTGTACCTATTATTTTAGTTAATAACACACTACTATCTCCAGAAAATAGTTTTAAATCAATAAAAGAAGCTTACCAAACTACACTAAAATTTTTGAAATAATAATAAGTTTTATATAAAATTAGATATTTATAAATAAACTTAATATTATGCCAGTAAGTAACGAAGACAAACAAAGAATATTTGAACAATTTAGAGTATCAATGGGTGCTCCACTGAGACAAGTCGAATTGACAGATGATATGTTATGTGTACTATTAGATATATCAATAGAAGATTATGCGCAATATGTACAAGAATGGCTCATAGAACATCAATGGCAATCATTATTAGGTAAAAATATAAATACAACTGATTTTGCATTTGCTTTGAGTGTTAGAGATTTTGATTTCATGACACAATACACATATGCTTATTCTAAACAAGTTGGCTTACAGGCAAGAGGTCCATGGGAACTAAAAAAAGATTATCTTACTTTAGAATCTGGAAGACAAGTTTATGAAATACCAGCAGGTAGAGAAGTAAATGAAGTTCTTTGGATTACACCACCTACTACGCAAATGGCTCTTTTTGCTAATTATGGCGGTATAGATTATGGATTTGGTGGTGGATTTGGTCAACTAGGTAGTTCTGGTGGTGCTGGTGGTGGTGGATATGGATTTGGTGGTGGAGGAGGTTATTATATTTCACCAGCTTATGATATATTATTAACAGCTTCTGATTTAAATTTAAAAAATAGAATTCTACGAAGCGAATTAGTATACAAATTAACAGCTGGTCCAAACGGAACAAGATTACTACATCTTATAAGCACCCCAGGTTCTAAACTTTCTTTTGGTCATGGGATAGGTGGTGCAGGCAGTTCAGTAAATATGACTGGATGTCAAGTATGGTATCACTATTATGACACTAATCCAGGTAACGTTGATGATTGTAGAAAAGACAATCCAGATATTATAAAATTACCAAATGAAGTTCCATTAGCAAAGTTAGATTTTTCAACATTTAACGAACCAACAAAAGCCTTAGTAAGACAATTGTTTGTTGCCGAAGCAAAGAGAGCATTAGGTAGAACCAGAGGTAAATTTGGTGGTATCGTAGGTCCCCCAGAAGCTGAAAGAACGATGGATTATGACTCATTATTATCAGAGGGAAACGATGAAAGAAAAATAATACTTGAAAGACTTGACACTAGACTTGAAAGACTTTCATCAACTAAACAATTAGAAAGAGGTGCAACTGAGGCTGAATTCTTAAATAAACAGTTAAAATACAGACCATTAGGGTTATTTATAAAATAAGGTCTTCTGGCCTTTGATTTCTAGCATCTTCAATGTCCTTTTGTCTCTGTATTAATCCGAAATATGTATTATCGGTAGAATTACCTGCTCTATCTGGACCATGTGGAGATTTAAAATATTTCTTGTGAACCCAATTGTCATCATGATACCAGGTAACATATCCATTTTCTTTTAAAAATTTAGCCTTTTCTTCGTAATTTTCTATTTCTTTTTTATCCTTAAGCATAACATTAATATTTTAAAATTCACCAGACCTATCACGTTCTGAAACTTCTTGAATATAATCAATTGATTCATCACTAAGTATTTTTTCAGAACTTCTTTCTTTCCAATCACTTCTTATTTCTTCCCATTCAGCTTCTTCAATATTATTTGGAATCTTATTAACTGAATCCCAAAATCTTATTTCCTTATCTTCAAACATCATAAGAGCTTCATAAGTATCTTGGTCTGATGATTCAAACGGTTTACCTGCTGTAAGTTCACATTGAGACCTTGAAAATACACTTCTATCCTCTAGCTTAAGCACCTTAGTCTTTTTATCCTTATATACGTTTGTAATAATACTACCTCTAATATCTGGGTCAAAACAAACTAATAATGGTTTGATTCTTTTATTAAACGCATCTAAATACTTAGCGACATTATATTCTGTATTTATTAAGTCTGGATTTGTTTCTAATTGTGATTGTGGTATCCACTTGCAGTTAAATTTTATCTCACAAACTTCACCACTTTCATCTTTTATAGCTTTGATGTCACTATGTGATTTAGCAGTACCAGTATTTACATAATAAATCACATCACCTAAATTAACATTTAAACCAAGTTTTAATATTAACTCCATGTGCGCTTGTCTTGATTTATAATTACCAGCTTTATTTTTTTGTTTACAATATACATTAGTATAATAAATTGGTAACATTTTAACTTTTGATTTAGAACCTATTTTTGCAACAGGTATCTTATAATTATAAATCTTATCTACATATTCATAATAGTATTCAATAAATTCATGCCCTTTACCATCTAATAGATATCTAACGGCTGTATTTAAAAATTCTTCAATATACACAGGCATTGCTTTTGATTTAACAGTATTACCAACTAATTTAACTTTTCCATCGATTAAGTTAGCATAATTTTTTCTAGCGAAATTTATAGTTGATTCACATATATCATCAATATCTAATCCCATTCTACCAATCATATACTCTTCATTAAATTCAGCTAATACAGCATCAAGACCTGTTAACACTTGACCCTCTTCATATTTTTTAGTTTTCCAATGAGTAGATTTACAAGTGTATTTAACAGAATCAATGTTTTCTGGAATAGCAAAGTTAGCACCATCGGTATCCATAACTAATGCTCTAAACCCATATTTTTCTGTAAAATGTCTAACCATTAACCTTAAGTATTGCCTACCTCTACACGTTGTTTCTTCTGCACAATCGGTATCACCCCAATTGAATATATAAGGGGCACCATATGCACCAAAAAACGAATTAGCGAATATTTTTAATGGTAATTGTTTTTTATCAAAATCAGACGATAACTTTTTTTCGTTAGAAATCATCTGATTGCCCTTTTGTATTCTTTCTTCATTAAGTCTATCCATGTGCTTTTCTAACATATCAAGAAGTTTCTTTGCTTCTTTTTTATGTGTACCAGTTAAGAACTTAAATTCATCTCTTTTATCTACGATATAGGTTAAAAGATATTCCATAACACCAGATATGTCAAGCGATGGGAATATTTTATGTGTTAATTGTGTTTTTGGGTATAGTGCTGCAAAATCAAGTTTAATAACATTTACTGCATAACCAACTTCCAAAAGTCTTGATAAACCACCTGTAAATTTTTTCTTAGGTGCTAAACTTGGTATTGCTAAACCATTTTCATACGACCAAGCGGCCATAAGTAATTTCCATTGACCTGCCGTGCCCATAGTAGAGCTTCGCATAAAAGTTGTGGGTAACAATTTAGCAACCAAATAAGCGGCTTGGTTATATATGTTATCAACGTGCTCCGTCTCCCAAAGGTCATCAATTAAGTATCTTCGAACAATATAATCACCCTTAACAATCTCATACCCTTCTTTCAAGGTATTTTCTTCACTTATCTTATACCAATCACCATTTGTATCATTAAATGCGTAATCCGATGAATCTAACCATGTTTTATTAAGTATTTCACCTGGAATATAAACTCTATTTTTCTTGGCGACTCCCGAAAATTGTGTTATATACTTTAAAGACCATTTTTTTATGTTAGAATTAATAGCTTGTGCTTTTCTAACTGAATGAGAAATATCCAAAACATTATATCCCCACATAATTGTTTGTTCATACTCTTGTTGCTCACCACCTAATTTAAGTGTCATTTCTCGCCATCTAATATTTTTTTCTGTATTTAAGGTTTTGGCAATTCTTTTAATATCAATATCCAATATTTCACATCTTTTTCTTATGAAAGGCCAATCAAAGTTTGCTCCATTGTAATCAGCTATAACATCTGGTGTTAAAGCTGCGATTATAGCAAAAAAGTCTTTAATGTTTTGCCTTTCTGATTCTCTCTTTTTAAGTGGTGAATCACCCTTTGTTTCCAAAACAATTTCAAACCCACGATTATCTTTAATACCTATCTGGAATATACCATCAGTCTTTGGTTCTAGACCTTCAGTTTCAAGGTCAAACTGCATCTTATGTAATTCAGTATAATCTTCAAAACCTTTAAATAATCGTATACCAGATTGCATCATAAATTGTTCAACAGGTGTAAACACTACAAATAAATGTTTATGTTCATCTGAATAAATATCAATACCACCAAGCCTAAAAAAGTTAAGTAACTTACTAAAAGAACCATCACAAGTTACAAGATATTTATAACCATTTTGTAACCTTTCTGGCACATAACCATCAGAATTAGCTGTTTGAACTTCTTTTATCTTCACTCTACAATCTCTAGCCGCTGATTTTATCTTAACTCTATTACCACCATAAAGTATATTAGAAACATCATGTTTCATCCATAAAAATGGTGTATATTTATGTTTCTCTATTTTTTTCCCAGTGTTTGGGTCATTAATAATAAGTGAAACAAAATCGTCACGATAAGAACTTTCAATCGCAATAACATATTTTTTAGGGTTATTACCCTTTAGAAATTTTTCTATTAACTCAAAACTTAGTTCAACATTATTCATATAAAATTAATTTAATTATAATACAAATAAAGTAAAAAATAAGTAAATAAGCAATAATAAAACTATTTCTTTATGCTACCTTCTAACACATTTATAATCAATTCTTCTCTAATAGGAACAATAAGAGTCCCCGAACCGTCCAAAAATTCAATTATAAATTTACCAATATAAGTTCCAGGTTTAGAAGTGTCTTTTCTTGAAAATTGATAAGAAATGTAATATTCCTCATCCTCACAACCGTTATACTCAGATTTTAAAATACAAGTTGCCGACCTTTTACCAATCTTTTTTACGCCAGTATTTATATCAGACATACTAAAATATATGTTACTATTTTGTATTTTATCATGGAATTCTCTAAAAGAATATCTACCATCTTTTATTAATTCCATTTTTAATATAGGAAGTGTCGCATCTTTGTTAATATGAAAGTTCATAATTTTATATTTTTATTTACCGTATCTCGCTTTTTCTACCTCATAATTATTTATGATATCACACCAGTTTAAATCACATATATAGAATCTAAACTGTGATATATCACCATAAAATGTTCCAGCAAAATTTTGTTCTATTATTAACCCTAAATCCTCTGGGTCTTGACCATCAAATGTCATTGATTCTAACAAACCCTGTGAACCACCCCCTAGACTATAATTAAATGGTACACCAAGTTGTTTATCCTTATATTCATTAAGTCTCCTAGCTACAAATTCATCAACATCTTCAGCTACAAACTTTAATTTTGAGTTTACATAGAACATAAGTCTACCTTTTCTATTTTTACCATATTTAAGTTGACATTCATCATATTCTGGAAATACAAATCTAATTGCTACATGCTCCCATTGTTCATCACTCACCATCCCACTTACTGAATATTGTTCTTCAATTGTCACTCCAGTGACATATGTTTCACCAGAACAATAACCAGTAAACTTTAATGCTCTATAACCAATACTACCATCATCTTTTACTCTAAAGCCTATTGCGTTATCATATATATCAGCATCCTTATCTAATTCTAGTAAATCTGATGTAAAACCACTAAAATCACATACCGTTTTGTTACCAAAACCACTTTGAACGCTACCGCAGCTACCACACTTACTACCACCAGCCCTACCAAAAATAAGAAATGGGTTTTGTGTATTTGTAATCTCTTGTGTATACCCCGTTATTGTTATACTGTCACCAGTAAAATCACATACGGTTTTAGTTCCATAACCAGTTAATTCATTACCACACTTACCACATTTATTACCACCTGCTCTACCATATATTAAAAACTTATTTGTTACCTCATTAATTTCCAATGGTGGTGGACTCAACGGTATTGGATAACCACTATTCCCACTTATTGATATTTGTGTCTCTTTAGGTATTGTACAAAATGTTGTAACAGTTCCAGTGCATGCACTACTAGATGTACAACCACTTGTACAACCAGTATTAAGACCTTCAAAAACATTCCAATATTTATTCTCGGACCTTGTACCCATATAAAAGAAAAATCCTTTATTATTTGGATAAGCATCATTAAGTGTAGTACCAGTAGTTCCAGAACAAGAAGAATCAGATTTATTCAACCAAAACTCAGCAGCCCAAGCTTTTGGTACTCTTGTTGGTAAAACCTCATAAGAGTATCCGTCTAATTTAAAATACCCTTGATAAAACCCACCACAAAGTCTACTATAATCACCAAGAGTGGTATCTCCACTAATAATATCAATAGGATATTCATATTGTTCAGTTGCTCCAGTAACTCTTGTCATGAATAACCTCGTATCACCAGAAGGAATAACAATAGTGGTACCAGTTAAAGCTGATAATAATGCAGTGTTAGATGTATCACCACTTGCTTTTTCAAAAGTAACGTAACCATTATCTATACCAGTTAAACCAAATGTATTAAATGTATAACCAGTATTAGTTGCTCCCTCCCATGTTACTAAACTAAATATTGTATTAGCAGATGTTACTCCACTTGAATAAATGTTCGATTCATTGAAATCATAATGAACAACAAAACAATCTCCAGACACTATTGTTCCATCGTACATACAACAGTTTATATGTTCATCTTGTGCAAGATAAAAATCATGGTATTCACTATTACTTAAAAAAGCATCTATCTTATTAAAATTAAAATTCTTTAAATTGCCCATCATTAAAATATTTCAAGTTTCACTCTACCCCAACCATCATTTCTTTTTATATATAAGTAAAAATCATCCCTAGTCATTAGACCTACTCTACCAAATGAATCATTAGTAGAGGTAGGTGTATACTCTGGTATAATAATACCCTTTGGTATTATATTATTATTTGTTACCCAATCACCGTTAGAATTAATTATAAATTCTGCGTCTGCGTTTTCAGAAATACCATTAACGACAATAATACCCCCATCCAATGCTGATTCTTTTGTTCCATTATAATTTAATTCTATATTATTATCTTCGGATGCGATTGTTTGTGTTTCAAGTATAGATTCCTTATTTTGTGTTAAATCTATTGAATTACTTGACAATTCTTTTATTGCGCCAATAATCCATGGAATTAACTCTTTATACTCTATAGTTAATGTACCATTACCTTTTGCTCTTTTTCTAACAATTTCTGGTATTACCTTTTCAACCTCCTGTGCAATCAAACCAAATACAGTACCTTCTCTGAATTTTATATCTTTTACCCATTCAAACGAAACTGGGTTAAGATTTAATATTTTATCCAGTGCATCATCAATACTATTTACATTTTTCTTAAGGGTAATATCAGAAGCACCATCAACTATCAACCCTTCACCATTTGTTTCTAATTGAGTAATATTAATTAGACCATCAATTACTAAATCTGGTACATAAACAGTATCATTTGTTGTTGCTGTAATAGATTGCCCACCTAAAACTACACTTCTTTCAGTATTCGTATTAACCAGGTTACCTACGCCTCCTAATACTACTGAAGAATTAGCACCAGAATTTATATTATTATTTATACCACCTAAAATTGCTGATTGGTCACCATAAGCACCATATGTGGCACCACTTGCGTTAAAATGTACAAATGAAGTCTGACCACTTGCCACTACAGAATTACCCCCAGCATGTGAGTAAGTACCACTTGCTATTGTTCCATTCCCTTGAGAATGTGAGTCATCGCCAATCGATTTAGTGCTCCTACCTTCAGCATGTGATGCCGCACCCGAAGCTATAGTCAACTTACCCTCTGCATGTGCTGAATCAAGACTAGCTATCGTCCTATCCCCTTCTGCGTGAGTGTTAGTTCCGCTTGCGGTTGTATCCTGACCTTCAGCATGTGAACCAGTTCCACTAGCAACTGTGCCACCACCTTCCGCATGCGAATAGTCACCACTCGCAGTTGTATTATTACCCTCTGAGTGTGACCCACCATTACCACTAGAAATAGTAAATTGACCTTCAGCATGTGAACCAGTAGTAGTAGCGGTTGTACTTAATCCTTCAGCATGTGAAGCGTTACCACTAGAGATGGTAAATATACCCTCCGAGTACGAACCATTTGTCGTAGCAGAAGTTCTAACACCAAATGCAGTTGATAATAAACCAATAGAAGTTGAACCGCTATTTTGTACATTACTATGTATCGTTATTGGTGAACAACCGTACAAATTTGATATATATAAATCCGTAATACATGTTGCTGAAGTGTTTCCACTAAATGAAGTCGCACCAGAAACTGGTCCCCATTCAGCCTTACCTTCCGAATCTACACATTTAAGAACATAACCAACTTGAGGACTTTCAGTTACTATTATTTTTTTGGTTCTTGTTATCTCCGTATTATCAACCCAAATTGTTCTACCTGTATAATCCAATGTATTTGCTGATAAAATATTAACACTTGTATGTTCAACACTACCACTATACGAAGGACCAATAACCATCATGTTAGTAACAATTAAATCAAAACTAACCCCACTATAACTTAAGTTAATACTATTACCATCTATTATTGTAGTATTATTACTAGTAAAAACATTAACATTTTGTGTAACCCCACTATTTGATGAAGTTAATGCGCTTATTTGAGATATTCCCAATTCCATCCTTGAATCGTACCAATTAAAAATTGTTGTTGCGGAGTTACCAGAAAAAGTACTTACAACCAATGAAAAGGATTCAGTAGTTCCAGAATCCACGGTACTTGGCCCTGTCGTTAAAGCACTAAAAGGCACACCAAAGACTGTTGCCCCAGATAATATAGTGTTCGTTCTCTCCCTTTGTTTTATCTGCCTATTATCGGAATAATCCAATTTTGTCCTAAAAGTCATAATTTTATCTTTTATTATAAATATTATCATATTTCTTTATATTTATATTAAAAAGTATATTTATGAAATTTACTAAAAAAGAATTTGAAGAATCGTACAAACCCGATGAACTAGATGAGTTATACGACAGAACTAGTGGGGACTTATCTGGTGGTATACCAGTTATGAATACATCCTCAATTTTTACTGACACACCTACACTTCCATCAGATTATTCATCAGATAGAGAAATGGGTATACCAATAACTACGAATAAATATTCCGCAAACGCTAAGAATAATAAACAGCAATACCCTTTTCAAGGATATAATATGGGTATACCATACGGATATTATAGTGTTAATGAATCAAAAGATAAATTAAGTGAATTAATAAAGAAAAGAGTTCAAAAGGTAATGGAAGACCTTGTTGATAATAGCACAAAAAAGAATGGTTTAATAACTGCCGATAACTATTCCGACTTAAATAAAAATAATATTCCAGATATATCTGAAATTGAAGACATAAAGGTAATTGAGGCCACTAAAACATTTTTAAATAAAATAAGCGATTCTAACGAATTAGAACTTTTTCTAATTTTAAATCACTTATTCGATAATATTAAAATATCTGACCTTGATGACAAGTTAATAAATATATTAAAAAGTAAAATTTAATAACATGCCTAATCTAGATATACATAACAAAAAATTTCCTGTACCTAAAAAATTTAAAAAACTTATTGGGAATGAAATTAGTGGGAATAATATGACCACAATAATGTCTAGACTTAGAAAAAAAGAAAATAAATCAAAAGAAGAAGAAGAACTATTAGAATACCTAGAAAAAGAATATGAAAATATTGCCGACTCTATTGATAATAAAAAAAGAATTCAAATGAATTTAGGTAGAGAAAATACTTTTAAAAAGACACATACCAAAGATAGAAAAAATAAAAATGTTGATAAAATTGGTGGTATGGCAAAATTGACTAGCAGTGGGAAACATACAAAAACCTCTAACCAATTAGCTAACAATATAGTTCAATATTATGAATCTTTTGATAAAGAAATTAAAGATATGATATATTTAATAGAATATATGGATAATAATGATAAGAAAAAAATATTATAATCATGAGTAATAAATTAGAACAAGCGGCAATCGCCCAAAGAAACACGCTTATTGCGACAAATTTTTATAACGATGTAGCTGATGCAAATAATTATACCGCTACACACACAAGAGCACTATCTGACCAATTAACACCAATAGCTGGCAAAGGGACTGGTATATTCCTAGACACATACAATGGTGGGGGCGACTTTGACGTTAACGGAAATCCTAATATTGGTGGTACTGGTAGAATTGCTGCTTATGCCAACAATGGTTCAACATGGGGCTACACACCAGACAATTATTATAAAAAACCAGACACTAGTGGTAATGCAGGTCAATTTAGTTTTTAATAAATGAAACTTTACAATTTATATAAAGATATTATATTAGAAGAAAAATCAAAAAACATAACATATGGTGAAACATATGGAACTGTTAGTGATATTTCCGCAGCAATAGATTTTGCTATAGAGGGTGGTAACACAAAAAAAGATGATAGACCATTCGCTAATTGGGTAAACATATGGTATCAAAAAGAAAAAAACGGTCCAGAGAGAAAAATGTTTGTGTATATATTAGGTAGAGGAAAATTAAAAGGTGGCAGTAACCACGATGCTATTAGAATATGGGACCCTGGTTATGGAGGGACAAAAAGAGAAAGAACACACAAAACTTTAATAGTTGATAAAATAAGAAAGATAAAAGTACTAAAGTTAAGGCAATATAATAATTCTGAATTTCAGAGTTACACAAAAAATAAAATAAACCCACCAAATGATAAATTATTTCAAGGTGGGAAATACCAAGATGGAAAAAGTGTTAAAATATGAATCAAGTACCACAATCAGCAGACTTAAGTAAATTAAAAGGTATATTAAGTAACGCTAAAGCTGTTATGAATAAGGTTAATGAAAATAATCCTAACGGGAAATTATTACCTAGTAATAACACAACAACGACAAATACAACAAATTATATAAGTGAAGAGCAATTTAATAACGCAAACGCAGTACAACAACAACCACAAAGAAAAATAACTAAAGAAAGTATATATAACTCTAAGTTACCAGATGCTATTAAGAAAGCTATGCTGGAAAGTCCAATACAACAACCAAACACTTTAACACATACTTTTAATTTGGAGGATGTATCTGATTTAATAGAGAAACCAAAACAAGTTAATGAAAGTATTGTCCACAACAATGACAAGATAGCAGTAAGTGAAACTGCATTACGAGGAATAATCAAAGATGTGTTATTAGAATTTCTTACAGAAGACTACAACAAAAAATTAACAGAAAACGCAATTAAAAAAACAATCAATACACTGTTAAAAGAAGGAAAAATAAAAACAAAAAGATAAAGACAAAATAAACCCAGAATATTCTGGGTTTTTTTATTTACAATACTGATTGTTTGATTATTATATAAACATAATAAAAAAAACAATTACTAAAATGAAAAAAATAAAAGTATTAGTAGTCCCATCAGACCGTACTGGAGTGGGATATTTCCGTTCAACAAAACCCCATATATCCTTAGAAGAAAATTACCCAAATGAGTTTCATATTGATATTGATTATCAACCAAATTTAACGGATGAAAACTTCCTAAAACAATATGATATTATTCACTACCATAGAGCATTAGGGGCATTTGAAAGAACAGAAGAAGTCCTTAAACTTACAGATAAATTAGGTATTATAACCATAATGGATTTAGATGATTATTGGGCACCAGGGAAACATCACCCTGCTTATCTACTAATAAAACAATCTGGTATGGATAAAAAGATTATTGAAAATCTTAAAACAGCTAGAAATGTTACTACCACTACACCAACATTCGCTAAAGAGATAAAAAAATATTGTAAGAATGTTTTTGTATTACCAAATTCTATCGACCCAAACGAAAAACAGTTCACCCCAAAACCAGAACAATCAGATAGAGTAAGAATTGGGTGGTTAGGTGGTAGTTCACACTTACAAGATTTAAAACTATTATCTGGTGTATTTAATAAAGTTAAATCAGATAAACTATTAGATAAAGTTCAATTTGTTTTATGTGGGTTCGACACAAGGGGAACAGTTACAATGATAGATGAAAAAACAGGTAAACAAACAAGAAGACCCATAAAACCAATGGAGAGTGTTTGGTATCAGTATGAAAGAATATTCACAAATGATTATAGTATTATTAGTGAAGAATACAGAAATCACCTACTTAAATTCGATAAAAGTGAATATCACGATATAACCAATGAACCCTATAGAAGAGTATGGACAAAACCAATTAGTACATACGCATCAAATTATAACCTATTTGATGTATCTTTGGCACCATTAGAAGAAAACATATTCAACGAGGTTAAATCACAACTAAAAATAATTGAAGCTGGGTTCCATAAAAAAGCACTCATAGCTCAAGATTTTGGTCCATATCAAATAGATTTAGAACATTACTATAATAAACCAAAGAAAGGTTCTGAGATATCAATAAATGAAAATGGTAACGCATTCTTAGTTAAAACAAAAAGAAACCATTCGGATTGGTATAAAAATGTTAAGAGATTAATCAATAATCCAGACTTAGTTACCGAAATGGGTGAAAAATTATATTCAACTGTTAAAGATACATATAGCACTAATGCTGTTGCGGAAAAAAGAAGAAACTTATATCTTAAGTTAATAAAAGAAAGTACAAAAAAATTAGAAGATAAGTTCATTGTTTAAAAAAAATAGTATACATTTGTTATTATAATTATATTAACTTAAAAAATAGTAACAATGGAATTAACAATTGAAAAAATTAGTAAAAACACTAAAAAGTTTTTTGAAACCGCTTACAAGTACTCTGTAATGAATGAAGACCTTGAAGAATTACTAGGGCAATCATTTATTAAAGCACCTTGCAGTACCAGCACAAATTTTTATAACGCACATGAAGGTGGATTAATTCAGCACATCCTTAACACTACTAAATATGCTGTATCCATCAATAGTTTATTACCAGAGACAAAGCAAGTTAATATTAAATCATTAATTAGAGTTTGCTTAGTTCATCAAATAGGTAAAACAAATATGTTTGTTGAACAAGAATCTAAGTGGCATAAAGAAAATAGAGGCGAAATGTACAAATTCAATGAAGAAGTTTTATCAATGTCAGTCGCTGAACGCTCCATTTATTATGCGTTAAAATCTGGTGTAGATTTAACAGAAGACGAAGTTTTTGCTATATACAATTACAATAGCGATTTCGCCCATAGACCAATGAAAAGTGATGGCGAAAACCTTGCTGCCCTTTTAAAAATATCTAATTTAACGGCCATAATGGAAGAAAAATAATTACTATGAAATACAACGTAAAAGACATTAGGGATAAATTTTTTGAAGCATTGAGTCCTTCAACTAAATATAGTATTGAAGACTTTAACAACGAATACGACAATGTTAACCACACGCTAATAGCTGATTCAGACTACATGTTAAGCGTAAAATTTATGAACAAGTCCAACAATCAAGACCCAGAGTACCAAAGTGATGGTGCAGCTGGGTTTGATTTTAGAGCAGACTTAGAATATCCCATCGAAATACCAGGAAAAAATAGTGATAACAATATTGTTATGGTTCCAACTGGGTTATATTTTGAATTACCTAGTAATATGGAATTACAAGTTAGACCAAGAAGTGGTTTAGCCGCCAAGCATGGTATAACAGTTTTAAATAGCCCAGGAACTGTTGATTGTGATTATCGTGGTGAAATTAAGGTAATACTTATAAATCATTCACCAACTAGTTTTACAATAAATCCTGGTGACAGAATAGCGCAAGGGGTTATAAATTCAGTTATGACCAGAGAACTATTAAACCTTAAAAAGGTAAACGAATTAAATAAAACCGAAAGAAACGATGGAGGTTTCGGAAGTACTGGAATTAAATAGAAACACAATATGGCGATATCAGATATAGAAATAAAAGTATCTAAATTAGACTTTAATGATTTACTTATTGAACCAACAGAAAGTACTAGTGTCAGAAGTAGAAAAGATGTAAATATTTTTGATTCAAATGGTAAATTACCATTGTTTACCGCACCCATGGATACGGTTGTTGATAATAAAAACGAACAACTATTTATCGATTTAGGAGTTAATGTATGCCTACCAAGAGGTCTTGAAGGTCAAGAAGGTTCTTTCATTTCATACTCATTAAAAGATTTCAATGAAAAGATTATTAATTCAAATACACCATCATTAGCAAGTAATAAAAAGAAATATGTACTTATTGATACAGCAAACGGACACATAAAAGAAATGGTTTCATCAGTAAGGGTTGCGAAGAAAAAATGGGGCAATCAATTAGTATTAATGGTTGGTAATGTTGCGAATAGTAAAACATATGAATTATTATCAAATGCTGGTGCTGATTTAATTAGATGTGGGATAGGTAACGGAAATGGCTGTTTAACAACTCAACAATTAGGTGTCGGGTATCCAATGGCATCACTGATAAGAGAATGCTACATTGCATCTTGTTCGTTAGATAATCCAGCTAAGATTGTTGCAGATGGTGGAATGAAATCATATTCAGATGTCATAAAAGCACTAGCACTTGGTGCTGATTATGTAATGCTTGGTAGTATATTCAATAAGTCAATTGAATCTTGTGGCAAAAATTACATATTTGAAAATATTCCCATTCCAAGTTCATTTGCTAAAAGGCTTCATAAATTAGGTTTTAAGGTCTTTAAAAAGTTTAGAGGCATGAGCACTAAGGAAGTTCAAAAGAAGTGGGGAAATCTAAAATTAAAGACATCTGAGGGTGTTTTAAGAATAAGAGAAGTAGAATATACTCTTGAAGGATGGGTTGATAACTTTTCATCCTATTTAAGGTCAGCAATGAGTTATTCGGATTCTTTTGATTTAGAAGAATTTGTTAATAAAGCTAATTTGATTAAGATATCTGAAAACTCATATAAAAGATTTAATAAATGATTGAAATAAAAAATATAACTGTATTAAATTTAAAATTTTTTAATACTGATTATCAAATACAGAAAATAAATAAAGATGAGTTTATAATCATAAAGAAGGCAGACCTAAATCCTATTGAGATAAGAAGTGTAAACAAAACACAAGCACGTAATGAATTAAATTGGTTAGTTAAAAATATGGAACTAACCGAATTTGAGTACAAGGCTTTAAATGATTTTTTAAAATAAGAGAAAATGGAAGTTAATATAGAATTACTAAAAAAATTAGTTAAGGATTTCCCAAATGACTATGAATTAGGTGAAGCCATTAGAAGGTTAGTAAATAACCAAAAGGAAGAAGATAAATTCAAGAAAATGAAAGATAGAATCAAATGGCTTATGATTCAATTAATCCACGAAGACTACTATGATGGATATTCTCTAAAAGCTTTCAAGACAGAACTTAATAATCTTTTAAAAAAGATTAATGACAATTGAAATATATATTCATACATATAGGTAAAACAGCTGGAACTAGTTTTAGGAAATTCTTAGAATCAAATGTTTCTAAACCTTATTGGGGTTATGGAAAATTATGGAATATCACCGACTTAAAGGATATTGATAAATTCATAGAAAAAGAACCAATAGGTATGCGTATATTTGATTACTTTGATTTATTTTCAGAACATTTTCAATATGGTTTACATCATTACTTAAAAACTAAAGAATATCAATATATAACAGTTTTAAGAGACCCAATAAAAAGAACCATATCATCATATAGATACGCAAAAGACAGAGAATGGATTAGTCACGATGTTAGTTTTATAGACTGGTTTAAAGAACAATACGATACACTAATTCATTATCAAATCAATCATATATCTGGTGCCCCTTTTGATTTAGATGTTGAAACTAAAAAAAATATAGCTTTCAAAAATATGAAAAGTGAAAAATTTTTATTTGGTTTCACCGAACATTATAATGAATTTATAGACCTCTGTTGTAATATAAACAATTGGGTGCCAGAATATAAAAAAACAAATATAAGTAAAACTCGTAACGATGTAACCGAAAAAGAAAAAATAGAAATAAGTAAAATACTAGAAGATGAAATATTATTCTATAATGAAGCCCTAAAAATATATAACAATAAATATAAAAAATTTATCAACAATGATTAGTATTGTTTATTGCACCAGAGAACACAAGCCCAAACACATCGAACACCTAAAAAAAGTATGTGGGAACCCAAAAGTTGAGGTTATTGAATACATTAACAAAGGTGAAAGTTTAACTAAATTCTATAAAAAAGGACTACAAGAAGCTACTAATAACATAGTAGTTTTTTGTCATGATGATATACTCATAGAAACCAAGCAAATCTCAAAAAAAATAACTAGATTATTTGATAAAAACCCAGATTTTGGTGTAATAGGTGTCGCAGGCACTAAACACTTATCTGAAAGTGGTAGATGGTGGGATAACAAAAAAAAGATGTACGGAAAGGTAAAACACACCCACCAGGGTAAATCTTGGTTATCAAGTTATAGTGGTGATTTAGGGAACAACCTAGAAGAAGTGGTCATAGTTGATGGGTTATTTTTTGCAGTACATAAGGATAGAATACAGGAAGACTTTGACTTGGATGTAACTGGGTTTCACTTTTATGACGTAGATTTTTGCTTTAGAAACTTTTTAAAAGGAGTTAAAGTTGGTGTTACAACAATGATTAGAGTTAATCACATGTCAATAGGTGAAACAAATAATCAATGGGAAGAAAACAGAAAAATTTTTGTTGATAAATTTAAAAATGAATTACCAGTTAAACTAAAAAGAACACTCAAGAAAAACGAGAAAATAAAAGTATTAATCGGCTGCCTCAGTTTTGCTAATCTTACTGGTTCCGAAATGTATGTATTTGAATTAGCCAAAGAGCTAATTAAACAAGGTTGCGATGTTTCAATTTGCTCACAATTAGGAAACCCACTATATAAAAAAGCTCAGAGAATTGGCATTAAACTATATCCACTTGACGAACCACCAGGATATAAAAAGGGGGATGGCAAATGGGTTATAAATACTGCAAACGGTCCAGTAAAATCCGAAATTGGTAAAATTTATAAAATTTCAAATGTAGATTTTGATATAATTCATTTAAATCACAAACCAGTAACTGAACATCTATTAAGGTTTTACCCAGGCACTGAAACCATTTGTACAATTCACTCAGAAGTTTTAGACTTAGAAAAACCAGTTATTAATAATCAAATAAAGAAATATATAGCGATTAGACCAGAAATAAAAGAATATATCACTAAAAATTTCAATATACCAGAAAGTAAGGTTAA
>Ga0228614_1000491_pt1 | contig 22217 bp, 15 predicted proteins | sample 15DmetaG_FD_190531 | JGI IMG/M metagenome (GOLD analysis project Ga0228614, IMG submission 190531) | Seawater microbial communities from Monterey Bay, California, United States - 15D | ecosystem: Environmental > Aquatic > Marine > Coastal | place: USA: California | collected 2016-10-13
CTTGGGGTTTTATGATTATTATATCATAGAAAAAATATTTTTATTTTTTCAAAACCAAATTATAGATTAAGCCAACTAAAATTAATATTATACCTAGAATAGTATATAAATTATAAACTTCTTGAAACCAAAATACTCCAATAATGATTGTAAAGATAATTTCTAAGTATTTTAAAGGAGCTAGAAGATTTGTTTCGTTAGCTTGAAATGCTTTTGTCATATATAATTGACCTATATAACCAAAAATACCTAGACTTGATAATAGTAACAATTGATTTAAGCTTGGATTTTTCCAATTATATATAGACATAAAACCTCCAAAAAAGAATGCCATAACCATAAAATAGTTGATGATAACTAAAGGATGTTCTCTTTTTCCTATTTTCCTAATAATTACAAGAACTAATCCTAAAGAAATTGCTGAAAATAGTACGTATATTAATCCTAAATAATTAGTATCGTTTCCAAATCCTTTAATAATAAGAACTCCTATAAATGCAATTAAAAAAAGTAACCATTGGATTGGTTTTATATTTTCTTTTAAGAATATTATTGCAAAAATAGCTGCAAAAATTGGGGAAGTATATCTTAACGAAACAGCTGTACCTACTGACAAATATTTTAAAGATTGAAAAAAAAATACCAAGGAAAATACTCCTAAAAAACCTCTTAATAAAAGTAATTTTTTATGAGTTCCTAAAACTGGAATTTTATATTTTATAATTAATGGAATTGTAAAAGCTAAAGTACCAATAGATCTAAAAAAAACAATTTGATATACATGAAATGTAGATAAATATTTGACAATAGCATTCATAATTGCAAAAGCAATTACACTAAAAATCATATAATAAATCGATTTATTATTCATTTAAAAAAACAATAAAGTTTAACTTATATAATATTAATGTACAATAAACTTTTTAGAAACTATTTTAGCATTATTTTTTGAAAATATAATGGTGTAGATTCCTTTTGTAAGCTTTGAAATATCTATACTACCTTTTCTTTCTCTATAGTTAATGACATCTTGCCCAAGATGATTTATAATTTTTACAGCATCGTAAGTATTATGTGAGAATTCTTCAATTTTTAGTATGCTATTAGCAGGATTTGGATACACATTTATAGCAGATACTTCTCTATTTTCATTAGCTAAAGACAAACTACTTAGTTCTTGAACACTAAAGTTTGCAAATAAAACTTCTTCATCTCTTAAATCTTGACTAGAATTTAAACTTCTATAAATACCCCATTTTGGCCTAACAAAATCTGCACCTGTTCTCCAATTAATAATTGAATTATTGGTGTAATCAAATAATACAGAATCATCAGAAACTTTTTTAATTTCAATTGAATAAGCTCCTGAAGTACCATAGGTTATAGTTTCTTCAACTTCTAACCAAACTCCTATTAAAGGTGCTAAATCTGTTTGTTTCAGTGTTATTTGGGTATCAGTTTCTGCATAACGCAATTCTAATCTATCAGGAGTGCTTTTTCTTAAAGTAAGCGTATACATTGGCATACTTTCTAAATTACCGCCAACAGATTTTAATTGATGAACATGTGTAAAACTTGATGAAACTTGAAGGTTCTCATCTAGTTTAAATTTCCATTTATAAACAACCTCTTCATCCTCAACTCCTAATAGATTGTCTGGAGATTTATCATAAGATTTTATCTCATTTCGTTGTCTATCTGTATTTATACATCTGTCATTATCTGGAGTAACATGCATAAAAAATCGAAATACATTAGTATTTAAATCAGCATCAAAAATCTCATCTATATGTCTTCCAAAAGATGAGTGGTTACAATCTGGTTCTTCAACTGGATCGTATCCCGGGGCTAAAACTGCAGTAATTTCTTCGTAAGTATTTCCTGGTCCATTTGCATCTAAAGTTACTTGTGAAAAATTTTCTAAAGAAAATAATAAGATGTAAACAATTACTATAGCTTTCATTTTTATCTTCTTACAGCTTTTATAATTTGAAGTGATTCTCTCGTTTTATTTTCAATTTTTACGAAATCATAGGTTCCATTAGCTTCTTTAGCAATGAGTTTAGACCCCATCCCAACACAAGTTACACCTGCATTAAACCAAGCTTCTAAATTTTCTTTTGTTGGCGCTACACCCCCTGTTGGCATAATAGAAGTCCATGGTTGAGGGCCTTTGATACCCTTTACAAAGTTAGGTCCATAAATTCCACCTGGAAATAGTTTTACAATTTCACAACCTAATTCTTCGGCTCTTGCAATTTCAGTTAAAGTTCCACAACCAGGTGACCATAAAACTTTACGCCTGTTACAAACTAAAGCAATATCTTCTCTTAAAACTGGGGTTACTATAAAATTTGCTCCTAATTGCATATATAAAGATGCTGCTGCTGCGTCTGTTACAGATCCTACACCCATAATCATTCCTGGCAATTTAGTTATTGCATATTTGGAGAGTTCTGAAAAAATTTCTACAGCAAAATCTCCTCTAGCAGTAAATTCTAATAATCTTGCACCTCCATCATAGCAGGCTTTTAATATTTTTTTAGCGATATCTACATCGTTATTAAAAAACAACGGAATTAAACCTGTTTGCTCCATAACGCTAGCTACTTCAATTCTTGTAAATTGTGCCATAATTTTATTTATTAAATAAATTTACTGAGCCAAATACCAAATTCAACTCAGTAAATAGTTAAAAAAACAAATCTCAACTTATTATTCTTTATTTTATCTTGCAACTCTACCAGAAGCATCTCCATCCATTAGTTTTTCAACTTCTGAAACTGTTACTAAGTTAGCGTCACCTTTAATGGTGTGTTTTAAACAAGAGGCAGCAACTGCAAAATCTAATGCATTTTGATCATCTTCTGGATATTTTAATAACCCATAGATTAATCCTCCCATAAAAGAATCACCCCCACCTACTCTATCTACAATATCTGTAATTTGATATTGTTTAGTTTCGTACATTTTTTTACCATCATATAAAACTCCAGCCCACGTATTATGAGATGCTGAAATGGAACCCCTTAAAGTTGTAATTACTTTTTTAGCTTTTGGAAATTTCTTCATCATTTGTTTACATACTGATAAAAAAGATTCAGCTTTTACATCATGTCCATGTTTATGTACATCCAAACCGTCTGGATGAATTCCAAAATGCTTTTCAGCATCTTCCTCGTTTCCTAAAATAATATCACAATACGATGTTATTTCTGTCATTATTTTCTCTCTACTTTTATCATCACAAAAAGTCCACAATTTTGCTCTATAATTTAAGTCTGTAGAAATAGTTACGCCCATTTCGCTAGCAACTTTAACAGCTTCTAAACAAGTATCTGCTGCACCTTGAGAGATTGCTGGGGTAATGCCTGTCCAATGAAACCAAGACACATCTTTGAACACTGCTTTCCAATCTACCATTCCTGGTTTTATTTCTGAAATTGCAGAATGTGCTCTATCATAAACTACTTTACTACCTCTACTTACAGCACCTGTTTCTAGAAAATATATTCCTAATCGGTCTCCACCATAAATAATTTTATCAACTCCAACTCCTCGTTTACGCATTTCCATCATGGCACATTCACCGATATCATTCTTTGGTAAACGTGTCACAAAATCTACAGGAACTCCATAGTTTGCTAATGAAACTGCGACGTTAGATTCACCACCTCCATAGACAACATCAAAATTGGTTGCTTGAGAAAATCTTAGAAATCCTTGTGGAGCTAATCTTAACATGATTTCTCCAAAAGTTACTACTTTATTCATTTTTAATATTTTTTATATACCTAAAGCTTGGCCACCTCCAACTTGAATTGTTTCTGCAGTTAAAAATGCAGCATCTTTGCTAGCTAAAAAAGATACAACACCCGCTACATCCTCTGGCTTACCTAATCTACCCAACATAATATTATTAGCCCAAGAAGCAAAAACTTCTGGTTTTGTTGATTTAATTTGTGCGTGAAATGGTGTATCTATCGTTCCAGGTGAAACTGCATTTACTCTAATACCATATTCTGCTAAATCTTTTGCTAACGCTCTTGTAATTGTATGAACTCCAGCTTTAGAAGTACCATAAATACCTGCACCTGGTCCGCCAGCATTCCAACCAGCATTTGATGTATAATTTATGATTGTTGCATTATCTCCTTTTTTAAGAAAAGGAATTGCAGCTCTTGAAGCAAAAAAGACTGAATCAAGATTTAAAGCCATTACAAATCTGTAAAATTCTGTTGTCATTTCTTCAAACCTAGATCTGCCTCCTAAACCACCTGCATTGTTAACCAATACATCAATTTTACCGTATTTATTTCCTATTTCTTGGATGTTAGAAGTAACTGCATCTTCTTTAGTTACATCAAAACCAAGATATTCTGCAGTAATTCCTTCTGCTTTTAATTCTTCCACTCTTTTAGCACCCTCTTCATCATCAATCCCGTTTAATACTAACGTAAAACCATCTCTACCTAATCTTTGTGCAACTGAAAATCCTATACCTCCTGTTGCTCCTGTAATAATGGCAATTTTTTCGTTTAATTTACTCATGTTATATATTGTATTTTAATAAATTATATTATTTAATTTTTAATCTATTTTTTTTATTACCAGTTCTACTTTTCGAATTAAAAATAAAATAGATAATACTGCAAGTACAACAGATGCTGTAATCGTTATTAAAGCAGGAGTATATGAACCTCCTTCTGTAATTCTTCCAATAAACCAATTCATAATCATAACTGAAAAAGCTGCAACTGTACCTGCTAAACCCGCTAGAGTTCCTACTGAGGGACCTCTAAATAAATCACTTGATAAGGTTTGAATATTACCAATAGCAAATTGAAATCCAAAAAGAGCTAGACCTGCTAAGTAGATAAAAGTCATATAATTAGAATCATTTACAAATAAAATTATGGAAACAAAACCTATAATTATTAATAAACTTCCTAAGATTATACTGGCTTTTCTACCATAATCTGTAGATCTTCGTTTAATTATTGCTTCTGTAAACATACCTCCTAGAATACTTCCTGCTGCTGCTATTAAATAAGAAATCCACATTGTTTTTCCTATTTCCTCGATACTTAATCCAAATTTTGAATTTAAATAAATTGGCATCCAACCTGCAAAGAACCACCAGATTGGTTCTATGAAAAATCTACATAACAAAACCCCCCAAGGTTGTTTAAAACTTAATATTTTTGCTACGGATAAACTTTTAGCATTTTCGCCTACGACATTATTATTCTCTATTCTATCATTAAGCAACATATTTCTTTCTTCATCCGTAATCCAAGGATGATCTTTTGGACTAGATTTATTTATGATTAACCATGGAATAACCCAAAGTAATCCAACTGCACCTAGAATTATATAAGTAGATTTCCATCCAAATTGAGAGTATAAATACACAATTACTACTGGAGCAATTACATTTCCAATTGAGGCGCCTGAATTAAAAATACCTTGTGCTAAAGCTCTTTGTTGTACAGGAAACCACTCTCCATTACTTTTAACTGCCCCAGGCCATAGACCTGCTTCTCCAAGACCTAATAAACCTCGAGCTATTGACAATGTAGCAACTCCTCTTGCTACTGCATGAAACGCAGCTGCTGCAGACCAAACTGCAATTGATAATACAAATCCAATTCTAGTACCAATTTTGTCATATAATCTTCCTGATAAGAATTTACTTACAGCATAGGTTAGCATAAAGATATTTAGCATAAGTGCATAATCAGAATTATCCATTCCTAAATCTTTACCCATTTCTGGCCATAATAGAGCAAAAGCTGTTCTATCTATATAATTTATAACAGTGGCAATAAATATTAATGTAATTACCCACCATCTAAGTCCTTTTAATTTCATTATTATTTAATTTTTAAATAAAAAATTCTAAGCGAAACATAAATTGTTCACTAAAAAAGTAATATTTTATTAGGTATATTTTTTTGAGTAAAAGAGCTATATATTATAACAAAATTGATATAGTACATTAAAATGATCTTTCATTTTTTGTTTGGCTAACTTAGGATCTTGATTTAAAATTGCTTCATAAATTTCTTGATGCTCTTTAATAGCTTCTTGAACTAGCCCTTTATCACAAACATGATATTTTTCAAAATTTGTAATAATTTCAGGTGTTATAATTAACATAAACGTATTCATTGTACTATTATGACTTGCTTTTGCTATGGCTAAATGAAATAATAAATCTTCTTGAACAGCATCTTCGCCATTTAAAACTTTACTTTTATAAGCTTCTAAAGCATCTTTAATTTGCTCTAAATCTTCAACTGTTCTTCTAGTTGCAGCTAAACTTGTTGTTTTTAATTCTAATAAAATTCTAGTTTCTACTAACGATTTAAAATCTGGTTCATCTAATCTTAAAATATCTTCGATCATTCCATTAAGAGCAATAACACCAATATTAGCAACAAAAGTTCCACTTTGAGGTCTAGACTTTAATAAGCCATAAAATTCTAATTTTTGTATTGCTTCTCTTACATTACTTCTACTTACTTCAAACTTTTCAGATAGCATTCTTTCTGAAGGTAACTTGTCTCCTGGTTCTAAATTTTTATAATTGATAAAATCCCTTATACCTCTTATTATTAAATTTTGAACTTTTTGATTTTCGTTTATTGTAAGTACTTCTAATTTCATTAATGTAAATTTTTATCTAATTGGTTAACCAAAATTTATTTATAAATATAAAAACAATTTTTAAATAAATGAGATACTTGTTAATTATAATATTACTCTAATAAAACATATCAAAATGCATATAGTTATGGCTTTAAATTAAAATATTTTTAAGGATCTACTTAAAATTTAATCAACAAAAATTAATTTGCAGTTATAGTAACAGAATCTAATCTAATTTCTTCGTCACCACTGTTATAATTAAAATTTCCTGATGTACTTCCACCAATACCTCTCATAAATAATGCTACACTATCATTATTACCCGCATTAAATGTATAGGTTGTGGTAATGTAACTATCATCTCCAGGATTAGATCTTACTTCAACTAAAAGGTTATTTGCAGCATCTTCAACTTGCGATACAGATGTATAACCAAAATCATCTTGAGGAAAATCTGTAGTTTCAGTATAGTAAGTTGGTGAATATCCGCTTACATAACCTGAACCAGCTAACACTCTTGTTTCTAACATACTATCCATTGGAGGTGTGTTGTTCTCTAAACTTTTAAATTGTGTAATTATTTCTATTGTATAATCTGCATTTGGCACTACTTCAAACTCTTGGTAGATATGGTCTGGTTCGTTATTATCAAACTTAAGAACATCTGAACCATTACCTGAACTAGATTCACCTTGATCTCCCAAGCTTTTATTAATCCAACCTGAACAAGCACAATCTGAACCTGATGATTTTGGTAGCTTATCAAAAACTGAGTTCACTAAAACTGGGTCTGGTGTTACAGGTGCTGGAGGCTCAACAACTTCAACTATTTCTGAATAAACACTTTCTTCACCCAAGTTGTCTTTTGCAGATAGAGTTACAGTAAATGTTCCTTCGCCAGGGTAAGTGACTGTTGGCTCAAAATCTGTTGAAGTTTCTCCATTTCCAAAACTCCAAGAATAACTCGTTGCACTGGAAGATTGATTAGAAAAACTATACATTTTCCATTCGTCTGCATCACCTTCTCCTTGATTTGCTGAAAAAAGCGCGCTAGGTGGAGTTAAATCAGCTATCGAACCAATTTCTGGTAAATCGTACTCTTCACAAGAAGCAAGGTTAAGAGTTAATAAAATAACTAGTAAGATTTTTAAATTAGAGAAAATCTTGTTTGTAAATAATAAATTTAGATTTTTCATTTTATTTATTTTTTAAAAAATATTAATATCCTGGGTTTTGAGTTAACAAACCATTACTTAATCCTATTTCTCTTTGTGGAATAGGTAATAATAAATCAGTTGACGAAAAACTTAAACTATTTGCACTAGAAAAAGCACCTAAAACTGTAGCTGCCTCTCCCATACGTATTAAATCGAATAGTCTGTGATTTTCAAAAGCCAACTCAACTCTTCTTTCATTTAATAAATCTTCTTTAGTAATTTCTGTTACTAATGTTGTTAAACCTGCTCTATTTCTTACTTCTTGAAATGAGGCTAATGCGTTTGTACTTGTAGTAGATTGTCCTCCAGATAAAACTGCCTCAGCATGCATTAATAAAACATCTGCATATCTTAATACAATCCAATCATTACCTGCTTTTGTAGGATCACTTGATGTTGGTGAAATACCTAAATCAGTGTCACCATCTGGCAAATATTTTACAACTTGATTCTGTGTTGCTTGTGTAATATCTTGCCTATAAGAAAACATAGTTCTATTACCTCCTAAGGCATCTAACGCAGCTTTTCCATCATTAGTTACATAATTAACACCTGAAGTTCTACCAACAGCATTTAACCACTCCGCAGAGAAATTTTGACTATCTTCTGAATCACCTAAATAACCTATAGCAAAAATTATCTCACTATTGCCCTCATTATAAAAAACATCTTTAAAATTACTTTCTAATGAAAAACCTCTCGATGGATTCATTACTGATTCTAATAAAGATTGTGCTTCACCGTATCTATTTAAAGTTAAATAAACTTTAGCTAATAAGGTTTCAGCTGCTGCTTTGGAAGCTCTAAATTTACTACCATCATCTAATCCGGCAACAGCAGTTTTTAAATCGTCTTCAATTAACTGATAAATGATTGATGTAGCCTCTCTAGTGTATGCTATATCTTTCTCCTCTGGAGTAATTACCCTATCTATTAAGGGAATATCTCCATATAATCTAACTAGATTAAAATATGCATATGCTCTTGTAAATTTTGCTTCAGCTTCAAATCTTGATGCATCATTTCCTGCAGCTGATAAGTTTTCTAAAACAACATTAGATCTATATATAATATTATAAAAACTTGCATAGTAATCTGCAACAATTCCATTAGTTGCTTCTATAGTATAAAATTCAAATTGGGCTGCTTCTCCTTCTTGACTTTTTGTTCTTGTATTATCGCTTCGCATTTCAGTTAAGTAGAATTCATACATAATACCATGATTATCATTTGTACTTGTTGAATTTACACCTTGTATAGCGTCATATATATTTACTACTGCTGTTTCTACTTCTTCTGGCGTTGAATAATAATTGGCAGAAGATAGAACTGAATCTGGTACTGGCTCTAAAAATTCTTTATCACAGGAGATAAAAAATGTTATTGTAATTCCTAATAATAGTATGTTTAATTTAGTTTTCATTGTCTTACTATTTTTTATTAAAATTCTATGTTTAAACCTAATGAGACCGTACTAAAAACAGGAGAACCTGCTCTTTGGTAACCGTATGTACCAGGTTTAGTTGTATTGATAGACTCAGGGTTAAAACCTGTATAATTGTCTGCTGTTAAATACATTAGGTTTTGCCCAGATAAATAAATTCTTCCTTTAGTTAAACCAACTCTACCTAATAAGTCTTCTTTGAAATTATAACCAATATTTACATTTCTTAATGCTATATATGATGCATCTTGAATAATACTGTTTGTAAATATTTTTTGTTTTATGAATTCTTGGTTTGGAGTAGAAGAAATAAAATCTTGAGCAGAATTAAAATGGTTGAAAATATATTGGTCTCCCATGTTTCTAACCTCTGCTCCATGACTTCCTTGGAACATAAAACTAAAATCTACATCACCTATTTTAAAATCATTTGCAAAACTCCACACTAAATCTGGATATGGACTCCCTAGAATAGTTTTATCATCATCATCAATTAATCCGTCTCCATTTAAATCTCTAACATACACATCTTGAGCTTGAGCTCCAATAGGATGGTAAGGATTGCTCAAATATTCGAGTGGGATTTCGCTATCTACAACCCAACCATAGAAAGAAGAAATAGGATTACCTACTAGATTAATCCATTCTGCTGCTCTTTTAGAGTCTACATTTTGAATTTGTCCGTTTGAATCTGCAAAATCAATTAATGTATTTTTATTATGAGATGAGATAAAAGTAGATGACCATTTAAAATTTTCTTGATTAATATTTCTTGATCTAAGCTCTAATTCTATACCTTTATTTTCTACTTCACCAATATTAATTAATGAACTTGCAAAACCAGTTGTTGTAGAAATTGGGTTATCAATAATTAAATCCTCACTTGTTTTAATATAATAATCAACAGAACCAGTTAAAACATTATTAAATAATCCAAAATCTATACCTGGGTTAAACTCTATTGATTTCTCCCATCTTAAATCTGGATTAGAAATATTAATTGGATTAATACCTGTAATAGCCGATCCATCAAAAATTGCTGTACTAGTTTCTAATAGTGCTAAATAAGGATAACTTTCTATTTGATTGTTTCTAGGAAATGTTCTTAAATCTTTATTTCCAGTAATACCATAACTAACTCTAAATTTTAAAGTATTAATAGCATCTATATTTTCTAAAAAGTTTTCTTTATGAATATTCCATCCAACAGAAGCTGCAGGGAAAAAACCATATTTATTATTTGGTCCAAAAACTGAAGACCCATCTGTTCTTAAACTTACTGATGCTAAATATTTTGCATCATCAAACGCATAATTAAACCTTCCAAAAAACGACATTAAAGTTTCTTTGTAATTTTGAGAATTAGCAGTAACCGTTAATGGATCTGCTGCTGATATAGTTTGTAATAAATCTGATGAGTAGCCCGCTCCAAAGGATCCATTAACATTTGTTTCCCAACTTTCTGCTCCCATACCCACTACTGCAGCTATCTCATGCTTGCCAATAGTATTATCGTAAGTGAAGTAGTTTTCTGTAACTAAGTGAGTTCTGTTTACATTAGATAGCGTTAAAGATGCTCTTGAAGCTCCTCTTCTATCTGACTCAACACCTTGCCATCTTCTAAATTTAGAACTTTGGTAATCTCCACCAAAAGAAGCTCTGAAAGTTAAATTATCGGTAATTTTGTATTTACCATACATTGAACCAAATATTTTAAACTTCTCATCTGTTCTATCTCTTTCTAATACCTTAGCTGCAGGGTTCGTATTAGATGTATTACTAATGTCTGTTCCTGTTATAGTTGTTCCACTCAAAGAATCAGGTAAATCACTATCTGGCATTCCGGCTACCAAATCATAATCATCGAACATACGTTGAATTGCATAATCACCTATTTGAGCATCTGCATATTTACCTCCATCTCTATATCTATTTACAAATTGAATTGTGTTTTCATCTAAATATAAAGGTAACCATGAGGGTTGTCTTAAAATATCATGGGCAGAACCATCAAAACGTCTTCTCTTTGTAAACGTAGGTGTAATACTAGCTCCATAAGTAAATTTATCACTTACCTTAGTATCTAATTTTAATTTAATGTTGTATTTTTTAAAATCATCTGTTAGTAAAACTCCTTCATCATGCATATAATTAAGAGAAGCACTAAACTTATTCTTATCGCTTCCTCCTCTTGCACTAAATGAACGGTTATTTATAACTCCACCATCAAAAATAATTTCTTGCCAGTTTGTATCTACACCTAATAACTGCTTGTATGCTGTTTTATCAGAAATACTACCAGTAGCAGCTAATTCTCTCTCCGCACTTTCTGCTACAGTAGAATAGTAAGCATCACTCTGTCTTGCAGTTTTAAAACCAGTGTAAGAATTAAAACTAAATTTTGTTTTTCCTTCCTTACCTTGTTTAGTGGTTATTAAAATAACACCTCTAGCACCCCTAGACCCATATATAGCTGTAGAAGCAGCATCTTTTAAAACTTCAAAAGATTCTATATTATTCATGTCTAATGCACTTAAGTAGTCGTTGTCTACCGCTAAACCATCAACCACAATTAGTGGGCTTAATTCTCCTGTTATAGAACCAATACCTCTTACCCTAATTGTAGGATCAGAACCAGCTTCTCCTTCGGTAGCAGATATTTGTACTCCCGAGACTTGTCCTACAAGAGCATCATCTACTCTAGAAACAGCAATTTGATCTAGTTTTTCATTTTTAACTTTAGAAATTGCTCCTGTTAAATGGGATTTCCTTTGAGAACCATACCCTACAACAACAATCTCATCTAGAATACTATTGTCTTGAACTAGAGTTACATTTAGTGTTCTTTGGTTAGTAATTGTAATTTGTTGAGAAGCGTATCCTAAATAAGAATACTCTAAAACATCTCCATTTGCAACCTGTAAAGAGTATTTTCCGTCTAAATCAGTATTTACTCCCCTTGTTGTGTTTAAAACTCTGACAGTTACCCCAGGTAATGGCTCACTATCTTCACTCGAAGTCACAACACCATTTACGGTGAAGGATTCTTGAGCAAATGAACTAACACTCATTAACATTAACATTATTAATGTTACCTTAAATTTTAATTTCATAATATTATTTTATGTTTAAAAGGTTTTTGATTAACCACACAAAAGGATTTTAAATAGAATAGACATAAATTTATATTTTACATCTATTCTTTTTTAAAATTAATTCAAAATACTTTCGTATAATCTTTTTTGGTTATCCAAAGTGGTTTACCAGATTGGATAACCAAATATATATAAAATTTTATTAACTACAACTTTTTCGTGAAATTTTATTAAAATAAAGTTTAATAGGTCTTTAATACTCTAATTATTATTAGTTTATTTTTTTCCAAAATATGACACTTCATCTCCGCTTAAGAAGTCTTCTCTTACCGGACTAAAGGTATCAATTAGCATACCTTCTTCTAGGCATATTGCACTGTGTAACAAATTAGGCTCAATATAAACTCCGTCACCAGCTTCAATAATTTTCTTTTCTCCATCTATTTCAAATTCAAACTTACCCGAAACACAATAGGTAGCTTGTGTATGAAAATGATGGTGTGGCGAACCTAATGCTCCTTTATCAAATTTAACTTGCACCATCATTATTTGGTTATCGTAGCCTAAAAATTTTCTTGATACACCTCCACCAAGTTCTTCCCATTCCATATCTTTTGTGATAACATACTTTTCACTAAATCGTTTCATGTTTTTTATTTATTTGAAATTATTAATACTTTTCTGATTATTATTTATAATTATTTTTCCAATGAAGTGCTTATTAAATTTAGAATTATTAATCAACAACAATCATTTTCGTAATTGAGTTTATACCTTTATTTAAACTAATAATATAGGTTCCTTTGGCTAAAAAAGATAAATCTATACTTAATTCTTCATTGGAATGAGTTACTTTTTTTTCAAGTAACTCTTTTCCATCCATACTATAAATTTTAATTGACTGAAAATTTTCATCTAGATTATTGATATACAACATATTTTTAACCGGTATTGGATAAAATACTATTTCATTATCTAAATTTATAGTATCTATTGATAAAACTGAAGTCCCGTAGAATTCAATTTCAGTAATGTTGTTCCAAGGACTTTGTCTTTGATTACCAGCGCTATCAAATCTTCCGAATCCGATTAATTTTACATATCGAGCTGAAGCTGTTATCTCGTATTGATCAAAAGCATCATTTACACCTACAGTTGTTGTAATTAACAAATCTCCTGTTGATGGTAAAATCATTGTAAAATCTGAAGCACTTGTTCCTGTTGTTGATAACCAAACTTGTAAACCGTATGGATCGTCTTTGTCATCGGTAGCAATTTGTAATAAATCAAGTTCATAACTACTCCCTAAATCATAAATAACATATTCACCATCACCTTTAATATCACCAGGTAAAATATCTCCGTCTTGAGCTGTCCAGTGTGATTCAAAATCTTTATCAAGTGTATTTGATGCGTAATTAAATTTATTATTATCAGGATCTACTTGTTGCTGAGAGAAAGAATCTATGGTAACTGGATCTCCAGCTAAACCTGTATTTATTAGGTCGTATAAATCTGTTAAATCTACTCCTTCTTGGGTAACATTTAACGTTCTTACAATATTATCTCCTCCAGGATCTTGTGTGAAAATTACAGTTCCAGTTCTACTATTTGTGTCTAAATTTTCAGTAACAGAAACAGAAACTGTTATATTACCTGAACCAGAACTAGTGTCTATAGATATCCATGAATCATTAGACATGGCAGTCCAACTTACATTTGCATTTACCAAAACATTATTACTACCTGCACTAGGAGAAAATATCGGCAAACTGCCAACTGTTAAAAATTCTGGTGTAACAATTGTACAATTACCTCCTGAAAAATTATTTCCTTCATTATCTACAAAACAAGCTCCAATGCCATTTCCTACATTATCATCTATGATTGGCTGATAAACCCCCATATCTGCACCTTTTCCATCTGAACCTGTTCCTGAAAAAGTAAAAATCTCACCATCTGGTGAGGCTGTAATTCCTGTTTCTTCAGAAAAACCTGCGTTTGTTTCACCAAGAGAAGTTCCAGAGTAAACATTGCCAGAATACGTTAATGATGTCCCCATATTTGCATATGAATTTTCTGTATCTCCAGAAATAACATCTGATAAATTTGGATCTGAATCAGCAAAATAAATTAAGTTATCTAAGACATTTCCTGTTGGATCATTTGAGCCTTTATCTGTATTATAAAACAATGGTGCATTTGTGTTAATTATTGTATTGTTAGAAAGTGTAATGTTTTCAGATTTTTGATATCCATTTGTAGTATTTGAAGCTGTACAAGAAACAGCTGCAGTATCTCCACCTCCAATAAATGTTATCCCATTATTCCATTTAGCTTGATCGACAACAGTGATACAATCTTGAATATAGTTATTTGTAATTGTGTGGTTACTATCTGTAATTCTAATTCCTCCTGTACCATCAATATCTTCACCTAAAAAATAATTACCATCCACTGTTGCGTTAGAGCCATGACGTAGAACTAAAGATCCTCTAGATCTTCTAAAAGTATTATTAATAAATAAGTTGTTTTTACTTTTATTAGTGATGATTTCATTTTCACCATCAGCTTCTACAAAATAATTATTACTTACAGTAGTACCGCTATTTACATTTTGATAATTACTACTTCCAATACGAATAGTTTCACTATCATTAGCATTAGAAAGATTTGTATCAGTTTTAGCATATTTATAAAAATAATTATTACTGATTGTATGACCAACAAGATTACAACTTGTGTTTGTTACTCCATCATCAGGAGATGCATTATATTCAAGCTCTACAAGAACTGTTGCACCTGCATTTGTTTTATTTAAGAATGAACAATTAAGAACAGAATTGTAAGTTCCGTACAACACAATCCATCTATGTTTTACACTTGTTCCAGGTTCTAAATCGTCTGGGCTAACTGTTAAACCATCTATTACGCAATTTTGAATTGTACTATGATGAGCATAATCAGAATTATTTCTAAATTGAATAAAATTACTTGCACCAAAACCACCTTGCCAATGAAAACCATCTACAACAACATAATCTCCTCCAATATTCATTTGCAAACCTCCTGTAAATTTTACGCCTCCAGGTGTTTCTGCTCTAAATGTTATTGGCTCACTTGCTGTTCCATTTCCAATAAAATCTATTCTTTGACTAGAACTATATGTTCCGTTAGCTAATATAATTACATCTCCAGCAACATAAGTATTGTTTTCTAAATCTGATGGATTATTAATATTATAAGTTGTTTGCCCTGTTATTGTTATAGAAAACAGTAATATAAAGTATAAAGTAATTTTATTCATTTAATATATTTTAATTGGTTTACCAGATTGGTTTACCAAATATAAGAATATTTTATGAAAAACAAGAATTACAAATAGTATGGTATAAGCGACCTACAATTAAAAAGTTAACTACATATTATAAACTCCTCCGATTATATCTAACGTTGCACCTTTTATAAACCATCATATTCTAATGCTTGCTAGAATACAACTGTTTTTTATTACTGCTTTTTTACAAATTATTTAAAGGCTTTCCTTTAGACATTTTAATAATGTTACTTTCTGGATGAAAATCATCACTATCAAAAAAGGAATATTTAATTCTTGAGCAAGTAATTTTCTTTTTGGTACTTTTTCCACTTCCAAAAATGCCCATTAAAAAATTACTTGTCCAACATTTAAGTTTTAGTTGTTAGGTTTTGTACCTAAACCCACAGTACAATCTCTAAACCAAACTTCTGTATAACAACCATTTTCGTATTGTTTAGCAATATCTCCACCATAAGTTTCTGCACCAGCACACCATACCATATTTTTTTCTGGTGCTTTACCATTAGTTTGATTATAAGCTCCTTGTTTAAAATAGTTTAATTCTCCACTGTAAGCATTAGCACGCTCAGTTCCATCTTGACCAATAGGCACAAATAAATTTTTAACCTGCTCTGGAATATCTGATTTATTAACATATTCAGATTTGATTAAGTTTTTGGTGAAAGTTCTAGTTTTATGTCCTTCACTTTTAAAAGTTAGATACATAATACCTTTATAAACATTTATTTCATAACTAAATTCTTCACCTAATTCTATTCCATCTTCAGGTTCAGCAGGAAAATCAGTTTTTGTTTTTCCAATAACAGACATATCGTGTCCCCAAATCGCAGTAGAATAATCCCATCTACCAGAATTATCATCACCAGCGGTATTTATTTCATAATTCCAAAAAACTGAACCTTTTGTTTGTCCTGGAAACTTTTTGTAAAATATTTTTATAGGTTCATTTTCATGACCTTCTCCACTATGAATTTGACCTACTACAGTTGAATAAGAAGCTGCAACTCTTGCATCACCAGAAACCGAAACTTGCATTACTTTACAAGTTCCTGTTAGTTTTCCCCCATCTTCTGGTGTCCATTCTCTTTTTTCGTGTAACTCTGTTCTTGTGTTGCTAGAGTTTTTAGAAGTAACACCAGAATTTGGTGTTTTATAAACAACCCATCGTCTCGTACCATCAATTTCTGTGTAGAAAAAGTCTTTATTTTCAAAATCTACAAGATTATCAATACTTGTTCCGTTACCCATTAACATTTTAAACTTATCCATAAAAGAAATTACCTCACTTGGATATACTGTTTTTTTACTCAACCCATCATTGGCCGCAAAATAATCTGCATTAGAATACGCTTCTTTACTAATTTCAATATTTGCTGATTTAAACCAAACTTCTGCATAGTTACCGTCTGCATATTGTTTTTTAACATCTCCTCCGTGTGTTTCTGCTCCAGAACACCAAACTTTATTTACTTTAGGATCTTTACCATTTGTTTGATTGTAGGAACCTAATTTAAAAAAAAGTCCTTGATCTGCATACGCTTTCTCTTGTTCTACTCCGTCTTGACCTATGGGCACAAATAAGTTTTCTACTTGATTTGGTATATCAGAACGCTTAGTATATTCTGAATTAATAAGGTTTTTAGTAAATGTTTTTGTTTCATGTCCGTCACTTGTAAATTTAAGAGACATCATTCCATCTTTTACCTCTACTTCATAACTAAACTCCTCACCTATAGCAATACCCTCTTTTGGTTCAGCTGGATATGTATTTTCACCTGTTCCAACAACTGAAAAATCATACCCCCAAACTGGAGTAGAAAAATCCCATCTTCCAGAGTTATCATCACCCGCTGTATTTATTTCATAATTCCAAAAAACAGAGCCTTTGGTATGTCCTGGAAATTTTTTATAGTATATTTTTAATGGCTCGTTTTCATGACCATCTGCACTATGAATTTGACCAACTACTACAGAATAAGTTGCTGCAACACGTGCATCTCCTGTAGTTGAAACATTAGTTACTTTTAAAGTTGCATTCATTTTAGCATCTGTCATTGGCGTCCACTTTTTTAATTGTGCCAATTCTGTTCTAGTGTTATTTGAAGTACCGTGTGTATTACCAGCATTAGGTGTTTTAAACACAACCCAATCTACATTGTTTTCACTAGTTGCATAAAAGAAGTCTTTATTCTCAAAATCAGTTGCTTGACCCACATTAGTACCATCTCCTAAAATTAAATTCCAATGTTGAAAAAAGGGAATTACATTGTTCGCATTAATAATTTTTTGATCCTCTTTTTTACCTTTATTAACACATGCACTCAAGATGATCGTAGCAATAAAAATTAATAGTGATATTTTTCTCATATTTAGTTTGTTAATGGTTCAATTAACCCAATGGTATTTACTTTATTGTTCTCCTTTAAAAGGATAGATTTTTTACTTGGTATATAATTTTTCTTGTCTTTCCATTTAGGACTCTTATAAAAAATATTCTTTTGTATAACTCCTTTACTATTTTTAATACTACCATTTGTACTTAGAAGACAATTTTCTATTCTAGAATCTGAACCTCCTATGTTAATAGGTTTTAAAATATTATAACTGTTTTGGAAAACAGAGTTTTTTACAAGAACGTTAGGTATATTTTTAGTTCTAACTGCAATCCCTTTTTCAAAATTTGCAACCTTGCTAAAAATGGAATTGGTTATAATTAACTTCCCTTTTCCAGTATTTGTTAGATATCCTGATTTTGTATAGTTAATAGCATGTTCTTGTATGTTTTCAAAAACAGAATTATGAATTAAAATTACATTTGCATTATATTTTCCAATATTGTTTTTTTCATATGAAAGATTTAATCCTCTATAACTATCTTCAAAATAAGAATTTTTTATACTTATAGTATCTGCTAATGTACCTTTATAAGCCTTAAAAATACTTCCACCTTTTTTATTTTTGAAATTTTTAAATTTACAGTTATCAATAAATAAATTATATAATTTACCTTCTTCTTTATCTGGAGACACAACTGCATATTTTACTTGTGTGTCATTATCACCATCAAAAGTTATATTTATTAAATTTACTGAAGACTCTTCTCTAACTCTTATAAAATAATTTAAAGCTTTAGGCAATTTATCATCTGCTCTTATAATCGTATTTCCACTACCAACAATTGTTATATCTCCTTTAATTTTAAGGGTTTTATTTACGAAGTAAACACCTTCTTTTAATTGCAAAATAGATAATTCATTTACTTTTTTTAGCGCTTTTTCAATAGTACCAACTCCAGGTTCTACTTCTATAACTGTTGGCTTAATAGCTCTAACAGGTTCAATTATTTCAGGAACCCAACTTGTTCCTGTTCTTAACATTAATGCTTTTGGGAGTTTTTTATTTCCTAAATTAAAGGCACCAACACTATTAGATTCTCTTTCAGATTTCACAATATCTGAAGAAGGGCTTTTATCATCCTTATATGTTGAGATTAAATTACTATTTTTAGTACTTGGTATTGGTAATGACCGATGTAAAATCCAATCTATTTTTTCTTTTTTAAAAAGAGCTATATCTATTTTTGAATTTGAATCTACAATGTTATTTTTAAAACTAATACTTGAAATATCATCATCAACTTTTGCTATAGTGTTACCATTAGTATTTGTAATTAAATTATTTGCAAAGACAGAATTTAAAGGCGGCAATGTTCTTTCTTCATCCTTTCCTGCGCCAAAAACTATTTCGCTACAATTAATAAGTGTATTGTTTTGAATATTTACATTCTTCACTTGATGATACCTATTTAAAGGTGAATTCTTAACACCATTCATCACAACAATTGGTGCTCTAAAACCTGAACCCTGAATACCAATCATTAAATTATTTCTAATAATATGATTCTCATTAATAATTCTAATACCTCCTGTACTTTTAACATTATTACCTAAAAAAACATTTCTTTCCACCAAAGCATTATTACCATGTCTCAAGACTAAAGAACCTTTACTTTCAAAAAATAAATTATCTCTATAAATATTATTTGCAGATTTATTAGATATAATTTCTATTTCACCATCGCAGTTTTTAAATGTATTTTTCTCAACAATTGTTCTAGATGACTTCATTGAGTTTGCACTTGTGCCAATTCTAATAGTTTCACCACCATTTTTACCTAATTCTGGTCTCTTTCCAAATAAATTATTATCTATTTTATGATTATTATCCTCAGATTCTTTTCCTTTAAGCCAAACTACCAAGGTTGTACCATCATTTGTTTTGCCAGTAAAATTATTATGATCTACTCTATTATTTTTCCCCCATAAATCTACCCAATGAGATTTTAAGCTTTTATCAATAGGATTATAATACGAAATTGTGGTATTGGTTAATCTACTATTATTTGCAACGTCTTTAGATTTATTTCTGAAAGAAATTATAGATTTTGAAGTTGGATTACCATCTTTAAACCAGAAACCAGAAACTGTTATATAGTTTCCAGAAATAGTCATTTTAGAATCACCTGTAATTAATACTTTTCCAGGGGTTTCAGCTTTTACAACTATTGGATTTTCTTTAGTACCAAACCCATTTATATTCAATTTAACATTACTCCATTCACCATTTTTTAAGATAATTGTTGTTCCCTCTTCTACGCTTTTAATGGCATTATTAAATTCTTGTATATCATTTACTTTGACATTTAATTCTTGCGACACCAATACGATAATATTGATAAAAAAAAACGAGAGAGAAAGAATAAATGTTTTAAACATTAATAGTTTTTGCTTTGGTTTACCAGATTGGTAAACCAATAATTTTCTCAAATATATTTAAAATTTTCAAGAAAAGAATACATAAAAAATAAAATTATTAAAATTTAAATACACCATCTATGGATTGAAGAACCTAATTAAATGTCATTTAATCAAAAAAGAATTGATATAGAAGCTAAAGATCGAAATCAAGAAACTAGTCTATCATACATTTAAAGATGTATTTAACTTATTGATGTATGTAGATGAAACAGATATTAATATTCATTATGAAAAAAGCATTCATATTATGAGGATATTAACAGGTTTATATTCAATCTAACTTACTTAAATCCTCCCCAAAATAGTTCGACTTTACTCCTCTCTGCTCCAAGATTACTCTTAAAATAATTTTAAGATGAATTAATAATTCTCTAGTTCATTTTTTTTTCTACTTTTAGTTTCTAGGAATCACAAAACCAATAGTAGGTTACTAACTAATTGTAGTATGACTAAAAACATAAAAATACTAATACTTTTAATTGGCTGTAGTATAGGTTGTATCAGCTGTTCTTCTGAGAAAAAAACAGAACGCACCCCAAATATAATTTACTTTCTTGCCGATGATTTAGGCTATGGAGAGTTAGGAGTTTATGGGCAATCGATCATCAAAACACCCAATATAGACGCACTAGCAAAAAATGGAATGATGTTTACTAAGCATTATTCTGGAGCACCGGTTTGTGCTCCTGCTAGATATGTATTTTTAACAGGAAAACACGCAGGACACTCTTACATAAGAGGGAATGACGAATGGAATGAAAGAGGTGATGTTTGGAACTATGAGGAGGTTTATCATAACCCGGGGCTAGAAGGGCAAAGACCCATTCCTAAAAACACAGTTACCCTAGGAGACCAATTAAAAAAAGCTGGATATACAACAAGTATTTTTGGAAAATGGGGGTTAGGCGCTCCTGAATCTGATGGCATACCTACTCTGCAAGGATTTGACTTTTTTTATGGATATAACTGCCAACGACAAGCCCATAATCTCTATCCTTCACATCTTTGGGAAAATGAAACTAAAGTGTTATTAAATAACCAATTGGTAGCACCAAGAACCAAATTAGACTCTTTAGCAGATCCCTTAAAAGAGGAAAGCTATGTAAAGTTTACTCAGAATGACTATGCGCCTCAAAAAATTCAAGAAAAAGCATTGTCTTTTATTGAAAACAATAAAGACAGTCCTTTCTTTATGTATTATGCATCTCCGCTACCCCATCTACCGTTGCAAGCTCCCAAAGCGGATGTAGATGAATATAGAAAAATCTTAGGCGAAGAAGAGCCCTATCTTGGTAATGATAGTTATTTTCCAAATAGGTACCCCAGAGCTACCTATGCTGCAATGATCACTTATCTAGACCGTCAATTGGGTGAGCTTATTAAAAAACTAAAAGAAAAAGGGATCTATGAAAATACAGTCATCATTTTTTCTAGTGATAATGGCCCAACTTATTTAGGAGGTGTAGATTATAATTATTTTGAAAGTTCAAAACCATTCTCAAATGGTTATGGACGAACCAAAGGATTTGTATATGAAGGAGGTATTCGAGTTCCTTTAATTGTAAGTTGGCCAAAACATATTAAGCCTGGAACAAGTAGTGAACATATCTCTGCTTTTTATGATCTTATGCCTACCATATCTGATCTAGC
>Ga0228614_1000500_pt1 | contig 22000 bp, 18 predicted proteins | sample 15DmetaG_FD_190531 | JGI IMG/M metagenome (GOLD analysis project Ga0228614, IMG submission 190531) | Seawater microbial communities from Monterey Bay, California, United States - 15D | ecosystem: Environmental > Aquatic > Marine > Coastal | place: USA: California | collected 2016-10-13
CCATTGGTGCAATACTAGAGGAGAATATATTCAACCCGATGACGACAGAATTAACCGTATTATTGACAGTTGGCGTGGTGTTAGGCCTGCTATGCATTATAGTGTTAGTAGAGAAGATATTCTTACCGGTCACTCAGAAACAGAAAAACCGGACTTTGCAGCACTTGAAGAACAAGGATTCAAAAAAGGCAAACTGAGAGCACACAGTGATTATTGCTGGAACAGTGCAGTCAACGAGTGGGCCTTGTCACACTGGGAGTGGGGCGACATCATGGTAGAGGCTAAGATGAAGAACCTTGCTAGTGGACAACTGTACAGCATGACTGAAGAGTCAAAACAAATGGCAGCATAAATACAGCATGGAGAACAACATGAGAAGCAACTTTATACAAACAATGTATGCAAGTACAAGAGCAATAGCTCAGTCGCCAGACAAAAACCCTAATAGAGTATTAGGTGGTCTCAAAGGTGCAGGTGTAAATAGTTTTACCATGCTAGGAGAAGATGGTGTTGAAAAACAAATACCAACCCAAGCATATGTTTTTGCACTTGAAGAAAAGTTAAGTAGATTAGAACAACAACTAAAAGAACAAGACAAACGTATTAGGAGATTATCAAATGATCAAAAACTGGATAGAAACGCGGCTTCGGGAGCGATCAACCGTTGACGGCGTACTAATGGTAGCAGCAGGTGCAGCTATTATTATTTTTTCACCATTAACAAAACTTATTGCTTATGGTGCTATTGCATACGGAGCATGGACTATTTGGCGCAAAGGCTAAAACTTGCAGCTATAGGATGTAGTTTTACAAATTATGCATGGCCTACATATGCAGATATACTTCAAGCAGATAGGTTTGGAATAGCTGGTATTGGCAACGAGCGTATCTTTTACATACTACTTCATTTGTATAAAACACAACAGTTACATTGTTATGATGGAATCATTATTCAGTGGACCAGCCCCTTTAGATTTGACTACTTAAAAAAAGACGGCTGGACCTACAATGATGGTAATATTGCTCATAGTGATGAAAACAAGTATATTTGGAGAAAAATTAAAGACTGGTACAATGAAGATTTTGAAACTGAAAAAAGTGAAAACTATATTTTAGCAACAAAAGCAATATGTGATAAAATAGGAATAAAGCAATATCACATGTCCATGACTGATTTTGTAGACTATGTAGATCTACCTGAACTAAGCGATAACTTCAAAGGAAGGTATCGAATACAAAGTGCTAAATGGTCAAAAAAACCATTTGAAGATGGACATCCTGATATCGTTTCTCATATCTCGATAGCAGAAAAAGCTGCTGAATATTTAGGAACTAGTATCAATCCTGTTATAATAAAAAAATGTAACAACCTTCACAAACTAATTTCAAAAGGAATGGTGTTTGAAGATATAGAAAAGAGTTATAACTTATATTTTCCCAATAGGAATATTACTGCTTGCTGACATTTTCCAAACTTGCTTTGCATTTACTCCACGTTGCTGGGCAAAACGTTTTGCATCACAATTTTCACAAACATGGAAATAGTTGTTGCTAAGTCGTTTTGGGTCCATATGTCCACGCTCTCTAGTAAACTCTGTATTACAAGCATCACAACGCAGTAATACCATAGTTTTTTTGCGGTTGTAGGTGTGTTGATTGCCAAGTTTGCTACGGCGCATATGCCACGTATCAATTAAATATTCTTTTAGAAACATAAGTATATTTACCACTGATTTACATTAAGATTATAAAATACAACGATAAATATTAAAAAGGAACACTATGAGCATACTTACTTTAACCCCAGCAGCAGAGAAACAAATTGATCTTCTTAGTGAAGAAAACGATTGCTATGGCATTACACTAAACATCAAAGGCGGCGGATGTGCTGGATTTGAATACGAATGGGGTACTATTGCTAGTCCAACAGACTTAGCAAAGGATGACGAAGTTGTAAAAACAACAAATGGATGTGCGTTTGTAGTAGGCGCTCACAGTTTAATGTTTCTAATAGGAACCGAAGTGGATTATGTAAAAAGTTTAGTTGGTGCTAACTTTGAAATAAACAATCCAAATGCACAGAGTTCATGCGGATGTGGCGTAAGCGTCAACTTCGATATGGATAATTTAGTACCACAGTTTTAAAGGATAAAGAAATGGCAAGACAAGAAGTTGATATTGGTATCGAGGGTAATGACGGCACAGGCGATAGCATCCGTGAAAGTTTCAAAAAAGTAAATACAAACTTTACTGAACTATATGCTGTATTTGGGCTTGGTGGCGCAATATCATTTAAAAATATTGACGATGTTCCTGATTCATATTTAGGAAACACTACTGCAATACCAGCAGTTAACAGTACAGAAACAGGATTGAACTTTTATAAGTTTGTTAGTGATACTGGCAACAATGGTACAGAAAAAGCAGTTAATACAATCAATAACAGTGTTGTTGTTGAGTTTGAGGATGTTGATCCTTCTACACCTAATCAAAGTGGTACAGTTAAGATTATTATAAATGATCCACATATTGAACGTGATCCAGATCCAGTATTAAACGCTCCTTTAAATGCACAAGCGGTAACAGCATACAGTAATGCTATTAATGCAAAACTAAGAAATACCGGAGCAGGTGATGACATTAACACACTTGTTACTGACTGGACAACGACACATCCTGGTGCCGCAGCTATTACTACCGATAATATTATTGTTAGTAAAGGATTCGCAGATGATACATATGTGAACGTAGCAGGCGATACTATGACTGGTGCATTATCAGTACCAGCGGCTGCAACTGGTACACAAGTTCCGCAAACACAAGAAGTAATTACTAGAGCAGGAAGTGAAACCAACAGACGTATGTTGGATACACTGTACCTATCAGATCATCCAAATCCTCTTGAAGGCTTTGGTGCACCAAATGGTAAAGATGATTTACAAGCTGTTACAAAACTTTATGTTGATACACAGGGCTATGCTAGTGCAACAAACATTTATGTTTCAACAGCTGGTGATGATTCACAAAAAGCAGCCCCAGCTGGCCAAGAAGGTAGGTCGCCACAGTATGCTTATAAAACTGTTAATGCTGCTATGGTTAAAGCAGAAGCAATTATCGAAGCTACTCCATACGAACCTGGTCCTTATGTACAGCAAGTAACATACGACGACGGCGCCGTTAATAGTATTATTGATAGTGTTACAGGATATAGCAGTCCTGCAACAGCAACAGCAGCTAGTGATTTAGCTGTGTCTAACACAAATGAAATACAGGAGTTTGTACAAAGTTACATTGCAGTTAACTTTGCAGACTTAACATACGATATACAAATTTGTAAACGTGATGTAAAACTAATGATTGATTCTGTAAGACTTGATGTTAATGCAGGATTAACAGTAAACTATCTATCACGTTGGGCAGGCCTAAGATATAATGCAAACCCAAGTGCAATCAAAGCACAAGTAGATCAAGGAGCAGCCACACGAGCATCTATTGCTGTTGTTAGAGCGCAGTTGGTTAGTGCATTTAATGACGCTAATACAGCAACACCGGGTACAATCGCAGCAAATGTTATTACAGCCTATACAGATCGTTTCAATGAAATTATTGACATTTTATCAGGAACTGATGTAGCACTTGCAGCTACAGGTGCAGGATATACAGTTGCGTTTACTAATGGTACAAATCCAGCAGTTGACCAAGGTGGCGAAGGCAATCCTGATCTCATTGAAGGTAAAATCATTGTAGGAAAGTTATCGGGCGCAAAAGGTATTATTACAGATTATACTCGTAGCGCAAGTGTTACTACTGATAGTGTAGTAGTTGACCTAGTTGAACCGATAGAGTTTATTCCGGGTGAAGAACTCGAATACGGTAATCGAACACGCAACAACCAAATTACGGTAAGAATCGAAAGTGGCATTTACTATGAACATTTGCCTATCAAGCTACCTGAAAACGTAAGTATTAAAGGTGACGAGTTTAGACGAGTTGTGCTACGTCCAAAGCCTGGTGTATCACAGAGTAAATGGAATCATACATATTTCTATAGAGATATCATAACTGATAGTCTTATATCAGCATATTCGCCGGCTGCAACATTAACAAATGTGTCTGCTGCTGATGCGTCACGTGTACTAGGAACATATCAGATAGGAGTAGATGATTGGGGATCTGATGGTTCTGGTGTAAAAGCTACATTCCAAGTTATTGTTTTATCAGGCGGCGCCTGTACTGTAACTATTACAAGCGGCGGCGACGGATTTATTGTTGGCGAAACAATAACTATTAATGACAGTAAGATTGGCGCTGGTGGTGCAGCAGATTTAACATTTGATATTGCAACTACAGGCGGCGGATATCACTTTACACACCCAGTTAGTGGAAAGCAAGGAAAATATGGATATCATTATGTATCAGATCCTAGTAAAATAGCAGACGTAGGAACTGATGCTACAGCTAATGTTGGAAACTTTAAAGACGCTGCAAGGTTGATTGAACTTAACAAAGACTATTTGGTAGAAGAAACTATTGAATACGTTGATGCAACATATCCTAGTTTAGTATACAACGAAACTAAGTGTCGTCGAGACACTGGATTGATTGTTGACGGCATTGTAAAAGATTTGCGTGTAGGTGGAAGAGAAAACACTCTTACAAACCAAGGCGCATATTATACAGGCGCAGTTGCAGGACAAGAAACTGAAACTGCCGCAGCAATAACAAATTTAAAAGCTATTATAACAAATATTTTAGCTAACGATTCGGGCAATGGATATTCAGGAACAGGTAGTGTTACTCAAATATTTGATGAAGATTATGCAGCAGAAACCGAATCAGACACACAAGCTAATGCATTAGTTGATTGTGTTGCATATTTTAATAATGTAAACTACAACCCTCCATTAAACAACAGTGAAATGGATGTACTATTGTGTAACGATGGTACTATTGTAAGAAACATTACTGTACAAAGACAAGGCGGATTTATGATGGTACTTGACCCAGAAGGTCAAATACTAACACGTTCTCCTTATTGCCAAACAGGTTCGAGTTTTGCACAGTCTAAAGGCACAAATAGAAACTTTGCAGGCGGATTGTTTGTTGATGGATATGCAGGTAATATGCCTGCAACTATTGATACTGTAAATAATGCATTTAGTATTAGCGTAAGCTCACCAACTGATCAAGGTCTATTTGTAAGAAGACCGCCAACACCGTTTCCATTCTTTATTAATGGCGACAGATATCAAGTTAATACAATCTCTGCATATGATAAGGCTGCCGGAACTGCTACTTTCATATTAGATGAAACTAGTAACCCTAGTGATAGTACATCACGAGATATTGATGATATCTCACAAGCAGCAACCGCTGTGATGCGCACAACTATTGCTCATCCGTATTCAGATGCTGATCGTGTTACAATCAGTAATGTTAATGGCATGATTGAAATAAACAGTGCTACATTATATGTTAAGACAACACTTAACCCAAATGAAGTTGAACTATATACTGATGTAGGCTTAACAGCAGGTTATAATACAAGTGCATTTAGTACATACACAGGAGGCGGACTTGCTCAAACATTTGTAGTTGGACGTGGATATATTGGAAGTACTGGTGTTGATATATTTGTACAAAGTGGTGGTAACAGAAGTATGTTAGCAAACGACTTTACACAAATCAACGATTTAGGTTTTGGTGCATTATGTGTTAACAACGCACTATCAGAACTTGTTAGTATGTTTACATATTATTGCCATACTGGTTATCTTGCACTAGACGGTTCTCAAATACGTAGTCTTGGTGGTAACAACAGTTACGGTATCTACGGACTAGTTTCTGCAGGTGCTGATCCTGATGAAGTTGCTACTGATGTTACACTAGGTGCCAATATGGTATTCCCTGGTAAAACATTTAGAGCAGATGGATATTTAGATTTTGCTGCTGCTGTCCCGTCAACAGGCAACGTTAGTGCAGGACAAACACTTACACAAGGTTTGATTAATGCTACTATCACTGCCGTTACACAAGCAAGCCCGGCATCGGTTACTGCAACTGGACACGGACTAACTGATTCAGATTTAGTTACTATAGCTGATGTAGTTGGCATGACTGAACTAAACGGATTGCAGTTTTATGTAGATGTGCAAGATGTTAACACGTTTACGTTGTATACCGATACTGGTCTTAGTAGTGCATATGATTCGTCAACTAATACTGCATACACTAGTGGTGGTACAGCAACAAGAGCAGCAAATGCAACAGGTATCTTAAGTTTCACAGGCGAAGAAGATGGCAGTGGAGATCCTACTAGATTGTATGTGCATACTACAACAGGAACATTCAACACAACAGGAACTATTACTTCGCCTACAAGTACAAATGTTGGCATTCCAGCAACAGTTACAACACTAGACAACGATGCACCAGAAGACTCGTTGTTTATGTATGTGTATGATTTAGAAGAATATCCTCATAACGTAAGTGAAGTTGAAATCCTACACAATACTGGATTATATCAACCATACGAAATAACCAATGCTAGTGATGCTAGTTTTACATTAAGTAGTTATGAGATTGATACAAGTAGTGCAGCAGGTCTCACTGGTACATATACTGCGGATACTGCTATTTTTAGAGTTAAGAAAACACGCAGCGACAACTATAGTGTTGATATTACAGGCGGCGGATCAGGCGCAGGCGCAGCAGGCGAAACAATCATTATTCCAGGTACATTACTTGGTGGTGCTACACCTACTAACGATGCTACTATTACAACAACTGATGTTAACGGTGGAGTAATAGGTGCAGTTAGTGTAACAGGTACTCCTAGATTTGACGACAGTACTCCTGTACGTGATGGTAAAGTATGGAAGTTAAACTTTGGTACTGGACTTGAAGGAACAGCATCAAATGGTTTACAAGAAGATACTGATCACGATACTAAACTTGTGATACGACATAAACAAAACTTCTTGCTTGATGATTTTGGTACAGAAGAATTGCCAACTCGTCCAAGTACAGCATTTACTTTCACGCAAGATACTACAGAGTATGTGTATCGTACTATTCTATTCGGTAATCAAATCACAGATGGAGTAACTACAGAGGCTAACCAACGTATGGTAACATTTGATAGCAACTTTAGATACACTGATTTAAGTGTTGATCAAAGTATAATAACTGCTACTGAAAGTTTCTTTAATGCCAATAGTACTGTAGATTCAAACTACACTGATATTGTACTTGCTGCTACACCAAGTGCAACTGTTACCATGGGTGCTACTGCCGCAACTACAAGCGCAGACGGTAGTAGATTTATTGTAATAGGACAACTAGATGAGACGGAAAGAACACGAATAGCAAATGCTGACATGATCTTTACATGGGGTGGCAAAACTTATCAAATAGATGCATATGCAGAATATTCATACACAGGCGGCAGTGGCACAGCTCAAGTTGCTGTAGTACAGATTTCTGATGTTGCAAATACAGATATTCATTGGCCAGCGCTAAATGCTGGACTTGCTAAAACACTAGTTAACGGTGGCGGCATAACACTAAAAGTAGGATTGGCATCCGGCGAAGCAGCAGAGATTACTGTTAACATCAGTACCAACAGAGCAACAGGACACGATATGCTGGACATTGGTACTGGCGGGTTTAATACCAGTAACTATCCAGAACGTATTTACGGTTCACCGTTTGGATTTAGTCCTGTTTCATCAGGCGATGCTATTGACAGTACTGGTAATGCAAGTGCAGCACAAGTACAAGAACGTAATAAAGGTAGAGTATTTGCCACACTTACTGACCAAGATGGTTTCTTCCGTGTAGGTAGATTCTTTACAGTTGACCAAGGTACTGGTAGTGTTACATTTAACGCTGCACTTGTTCTTACAAACATTGACGGTATTGGCTTTAAACGTGGTGTGCGTGTTAACGAGTTTAGCAACGACGATACGTTTACTGATGCTAAAGGTGATGCAGTACCAACACAAACAGCAACAGAAGGCTATATTGATCAACGTTTAGGCTTTGATAGAGATGGCGCTACAGGCGGCACAGTTATTGGTCCAGGCGTAATGAGTTTAGGCGGTCCAGGATTTAGTCAAACCATTATGAACAGTGACATGAACTTGGGCAGTAATCGTATTACTAACTTAGGAACACCAACTGCTTCAAGTGATGCTACAACAAAACAATATGTTGATCAAAAAACAGATGAGCTAAATGATATCGGAGATGTGACTGTTACAGGAACAGGCGCTCCAATCACTAGCAATATTTTAGCATTTGTAGGAACTAATCAACAAAGTGTAAATGTTGAAGTAACTGGCGATATTGGACTTACATATACATCGGGCAATAGCATTACAGCAAATATTAATAGTGGTGTTATTGTTGACAACGATGTTAATGCTAGTGCTGCAATCGCACAAAGTAAACTAGCACTTGATGATGCTACAGCAGCAGCAACAGCAGGCACAGCTACTAAAGGTATAGCAAGTTTTGATAATGCAAACTTTGAAACTACAACTGGATTTGTTGGCATTAAAACAGGTGGTGTTTCAAACACTGAACTAGCAAATAGTAGTATTACAGTTGGCACAACAAGTATTGCTCTTGGTGCATCGTCAACAAGTTTATCAGGATTAACTGGCTTAACATTTACAAGCGGAACTATTAACGGAACAGTTGGTATCAACATAACTGGTAGTATTACACACACTGGTAACATAGTCGGTCCAGCAAACAGCGGCTCAGACAATGGTGTGAGTATTGGTAGTAGTACAAATAGATACAACACTGTTTGGGCAACAACATTCAATGGTGAAGCAACTGCTGCACTATATGCTGACCTTGCAGAGAACTATTTAGGAGATGCAGACTACGAGCCAGGAACAGTACTAGTGTTCGGCGGCGATGAAGAAGTTACTGAATGTAGTGCAAAAGGTCAAACAAGTGCAGCAGGTGTTGTAACAACAAATCCAGCACACTTGATGAATAGTGCGCTACAAGGTGAACATGTTGTCGGACTAGCACTACAAGGTAGAGTGCCTTGTAAAGTTATTGGTAAGGTTGCTAAAGGAGACATGCTTGTTACAAGTGCTGTACCAGGTTATGCTATTGTCAACAATGCACCAAGTATCGGACAAGTTATTGGTAAAGCAGTTGGAACCAAAGATGATAGCGAACGTGGTATTGTCGAAGTAGTAGTAGGGAGAGTATAATGGCACAAAAAATAATAAATGTAGGTTCAGCTGCAAATAGTGGAGGGGGAGATCCCCTTCGCAATGCTATGGTTAAAATCAACGAAAACTTTACAGAACTATATGCAGATATAACAGCACTTGAAGATGGCGATATTACAACTGATATCAAAGGTAGTGTGTTTGCCGACGATAGTACATTGTTAGTAGATGCTGTAAACGGTATTATTCCAGGATATGTAAGTTTAGCAGACTTAAAAACAGAAGTAGCAGCAAGTGCAGACTTTGCAGACTTCAAAACAAGAATAGCAGCACTTTAAAATGGCGTATAAGTTGATTACGATAAATATTAAAAAGAACAGGATGTAATAATGGCAAATAGATTTCCACTAATAGTAGATACTACAGACGGCAATAGACTAAAAGAAATACCAAGCGGTGATAGCTTAGATTTCTCAAGTGTAGGTATTGCCAACCTAACTAGTCTAAGTGTTAGCGGAGCACTAAGTAGTAGTACAATGGCTACTACCGGAAACGTTTCGTTAGGCGGTACATTAAATGTTACTGGTGCTAGTACAATATCTACACTAACAGCAACCACAATGACTGCAACATCTCTAACACTCAATGGTAATGCTGTTGTTCCGCAAATACAAAGTGACTGGACTGAAACAGATACTGGAAGTGCTGCTTTTATTCTCAACAAACCTGTTCTAAATCAAATCGATAATCTTGATGATATTGGCGATGTTAATGTTGCTGATGCTGTGTTGAATGAGGTACTAACTTATGATGGATTTACTTGGCAGTCGTCGCCAGCAGCAGGTGGAGTTGGGTTAGCTGACTTTAGTGTTGTAACCAATCCAGCAAGTGGACAAGGTAGTTTGATATATGATGCTGCTGGTACATTTACATTTACTCCAGCAAATGCACTAACAGCAGGTTCAGATATCAGTTTGCTAAACAACGACAGCGAGTTCACAACTCTTGCTGTGATTGATGCAGCCAACTATTTACAACAAGGCGATGTCATTGGCAGTGGTAGAATTACAGCCACGCCTTCTGCTGGACAAGTTACATTAACATTCGATGCTACTGGGTTGCTAAGTGCAGAAGTTGACACACTCGAAACTGTCACCGGACGAGGTGCAACTAGTAGTGTTGCAATCGAAGCAGATGCATTTAATCAAGCACCTACAAGCACAAGCACAAATACACTAAAAGATGTAAGTATAGAAACACTTGACATTTTAACAAGTATTACAAGTACATCATCCAACTTTAGTACAGGCGGAAATATAAGTGCAACCACAGGTACTATCACTGGAAATACAGTAACAGCTTCAACTACATTAAATGCGCCAACGGTTGTAGGAGTTGGTTCTTTAACAAATACTTCTACAATCTCTGTAAATCCAGGATCAAACAATGCTCTTAAGATTGAGAGCGGCAGATTAGAATTATTAGCAATCACATTGCCACCGACATCGCCATTAGCAGGACAGATATTCTATGATGGTGGTGCATTCTACGGATATGTAGGCGATAACGGTAGTGGTGGGGCTGGTGCATTAACGTTTCCAGCATTTTACTCAACACTTGGATTACAGCTTCCTGCATTTGAAAATGCTGATTTACCATCAGCAGCAGAAGGATCTAATGAAGGAATGTTAGCATGGGATTTAACTGCTGGTAATGTTGTAGTATTTGACGGAACAAGTTGGTCAAACATATAATACTAGTTTCTGATAAATATATAAAACGGAGACTAACATGGCTATTCAAGATATTAATGTAGGATTACTTGCTAACGACGGCACAGGTGATGATTTACGAGAAGCATTTATTAAGGTAAATCAAAACTTTGATGAACTAGACTTACGAGTTGCAGGATTTACAGATATCACTGCTGCGAACATCGGCGATGCTGGTTACGGAGTATTTGCACAAGAAGTCTCAGATGTATTCCAGTTTAGAAAACTATTAGTTGATCCGTTGTATTCAGATACAATGAGCATACGTATTAGTGATGATGGTAATAATGTTTATTTTGCTAGTGCAACTGCATATACTAGAATAACTGATGGAACCACAAGTGCTGTTGTTTCTCCAACAACATTTATTACAGTTAACGGTACCGGTGCTGCTCAAGCAACAGTAGCAGGAGGTGTTGCTCCTAGTATAACAATAGACAGTTTGCTTTCAAGAGAAACTGCTCCTACATTGAGTGCAACACTAGATGCTAATAATAATGCTATTACCAATATTACTTCTCTTAATGATATTACCATGGCAGAACTTGAACAAGCATTTGAATGGGACTTTGGAGATTTAACAAGAAATAGAACTAGTATTATTGATTTTATTTTGAAATCAATAGATGTTGACTTTGGTACAAATCAAGATGTATTTTCGCCTGCAGATGGCACTGCTGATTTTGGAAATAGTAACGCAACATTTGACGAAGCTTTGTAAGGGGATATAAATGTCATTACCAATCTGGACCAAACTATCAGGATCAGAACTTGCAAGTATACAAGAAAGAACTGATGTTAGCATTGTGCTACCACTAGAAGAAACAAGTGGTATAACAGTTACACTAATATCCGGTGCTTTGCCGACAGGTCTTCGTATTAATGATTATCGTATAAAAGGCGTTGCAGTTGAAGTTAGTAAAACCACCGAGTTTGAGTTTGTTTTAAGAGCAACTAGTAATGACGGTATTGCTGATAGAACTTATAAAATCGTAGTAGAAGGAGCAGATGCTCCTGTATGGCAAACTCCTGAAGGAGAGCTAGGATTAACTAGAAGTTTTAGAAATCAATACTGGGTCGACACATTGAATACCGAGTGGGGCATCTACGAAAGTAAAGTTGTAGGTGGAGCCGAAGCTGATCCAGAATACAACAACGGAGCAATTAGTAATGTTACCGGCGATGGTAGTGATTTCTTCAAACGTGAAGTTACAACCAACGGTGTAAGAATTATGGGTGCTGGCACAGTAGGTGGGCAAACAGCAGTTCCAGATGCGTGGTTAGAAAAAGTAGCACGTATGTTTGAATTGTTTTTAGATCCAAATGGCGCAGGTATTAATCAAACATTCCAACGAAATTTAATTAAAACATTAAGTGGTGACACAGGAACTTATCACGCAGGACTGCCAACTATACAAAGAGTAGCAAGAGGTGCCGGTGCAGACTACAGCACAAACTTTTTAACAGATGCTGGCATTACATTTTGGAATCTAACAAACTTGTTTGATACACACGTACAAAATGACATGGTGTGGTATTTGAATTCAACAGGTGATGGGTATGGCGATGGCGATATAGACGCACAAGAAGTTATTGAACACGTATTCCATACACTACACATGCATGGTTTACCTGCAGATGATATAAAACTATACCAGTTCTTAGCAGCTGATTGGCAGTCAGGCGATTTGTATGCGGCAATGGAAGAAGCCTTTGACGCAGGCAAGTGGGATCCATCAGGTTATCAAAGTCCAGCAGATGATTGGAAAACTAATTCAGATGCATTTGAAGTAGCCGCAAAAGAATATTTGTTCTTATTAAACTTTGCTATGTTTGAATACACAGAATTATGGGATGGCGGAAGCCTTGCTCCAGAGTGGACAGACGACATGCGTACTCAAGCAGGTATACAAGCAAATAACCCATTAGGTTATGCTTTCCACAACACTTGGATTGCTCCAGTTATTAGTAAGCCATCGCTCGCTACTATTAGAAGCATATTCCAAGATGGCAATACACCGGCACAAGACAATCCGGCCCTAGCAGGTGCGTCAGGATATATTGTTGATGCGCAAGTAGGCGGGTCTGTTGCATGGGTTGTGCAAGATGTTGATGTATATGAAACTATTCCAAGTAGAGAAACTGGAAGTAGTGGTGACTATGCGTATGTTTCTAGTTTACAACAGTTTTGGTATAAAGTTGATACACGCTGGTATAGAATAAACACAACACAGATACAGGGCATATTAGGTAATAATAAAACATTGGTTTTATCAGATTCTGTTCCAAATCCAAACATAGACGACTTTTGGTTGAATACCAACAAAAGCAACGACGGATTAGATCTAATCTTAAAATATTGGGACGAAGCTGCATTAGTATGGAGACCACTAGATTATGTTGTAAGTAAAACTCCGCCGGTATCGCCATTTGAAGATCAGATATGGGTACATATATTTGATGATACATTTGATTTTAAAATAAAAGTCTATAATGATAGCGAAAATATTTGGGAAATAGTTAACGCTGCTTACGGTACAACACCTCCAGATAGACTTAATATTGCTTATTTTATTTTAGATAGCAGTATAGTTGACTTTCAGTTAGAGGCTATTGACAGAGATTTAACAGCAGGACAAAGTCTAAGATATTTTATTGCAGACGACGATGGTGAGTTGCCTCCTGGATTAAAACTATCTGAGGATGGAAAGATATCAGGAATAGTTGATCCATTATTGTCCTTGGATGTAAATGATACAACTGGTTATGATACTGGAGAATACGATACTGTTCCTTTGGATTTAGTTGTACTAGATGACGACGGATACGATAGTTATTTTTATGACACTACATTTTATGGATTTAGTACGCCAACAAGACGTCCTACTAAACTAAATCGCAAGTATACATTTACTGTTACAGTTGAAGATGATACTAGCTTTAGTAAACGTGAGTTTGGTATTTTTGTTGTAGGAGATGATTTCCTACGTTCTGACAATACTATTATGAAAGCAGCAACAGGATTATTTACAGCAGACAACACATATCTACGCAAACCTATATGGCTAACTTCAGGAAACCTTGGCGTTAAAAGAGCAGAAAACTATGTTACTATTTTCTTAGATGTATACGATCCAAACTCTTTACTAGGAGAAATAAGTTATAATCAACAACCATTCAATGATGATGGTACTCCGAGTGTGCTGCCTCCGGGATTAGTACTTGATGGAATAACAGGTGAGTTAGCAGGAACAGTGCCATATCAACCAGCTGTTAATAAAGAATATAAGTTTACTATTGAAGCATTACGACAAGAAGTCGACAGCAACGATGTGGTGGAAATAAATGCTGGCGTATATGAAGATACACTTACTGGCAACTCCCAAATAAAAATAAACAAACTTCCGATTAATAGAGACGATGGTGTCGACGATTTATTAAGTCTTATAGAAGAAAACATAGTTATTGACAACCTAAGCTACACTATACGCAGTGTTAATGGCGATAACTCAGAGTATGATTTATTAAATCTTAGTAGACCTTTAGAGCCAACATACAAAGCCAAGCGCATTAAGACTGCATACAATAATGCTATTGGACAAGATTATATATACATTCTTGATGATGGCGATAATAGAGTTGCTGCCTGGAAGAATAAAACACTAAACTATAGTGCATCAGAAGTATATGTTTTAGTAGATAACGATAAACAAAATATTCCTGGAACAACTATTACACGCAAATGGCATACGATGATAAGATATACTATCGATGCTGGCGATAGTGCAGGATCATTAGATTTAGATTACAGTGTTGCTAATATAGCAGACACAGGTGATTATGTAGCAGACTTTGAAACTTGGTTAGCAGGTGCAGGGATTGATACTACATACTTGTACAAAAGAGTAAGTGCAACATCTACACAACTAGTATTTGATATTCCAAGAAACTCTATTGTTGAAAATACTATTATGAATCAAAATCTATTTCATACAGATGATAGTGTATATGGAAACTTAGAAATAAATCGTGGACAACAGTTCTTTAAAGTATTTTTAGATAATACACTACAACGTACATTCAATCTATCAAACATATTAGATGAACAATCAGGTCCGCAAATTACATTAGGAGTGTTTAAAGACACATTGATTACTAAGAAAATTGGTGTAACAAATGTCGACACAATAAGTACTATAAAAACATTTACTGTAAACATACTTGGAGAAGTTGATAGTACAGTAACTTGGATAACAGATCCAAACTTAGGTACTATTCCTGCCAATCGAACTAGTTATTTACAACTAGTAGCCAATACCACGTTAGTAGGCAGCAATCTAAGATATGATTTAGTTGGTGGTAAGTTGCCTAATGGATTGACACTAAAACGTGACGGCGAAATAGTTGGAAAACCTAATCAATATACTACAGGAACAACACTTGGGCTAACTACTATCGATAATAGGAATACAACATTTGATAATAGTACTACAACTATTGATAGAAAATATGTATTCAAAGTTCTAGTACGTGATTTGTTTGGTTATAGTAATAGTATACAAGAGTTCACACTAAATGTTACAGACACAGATGATAAGGTATATTCAAATGTGTTTATCAAACCATTTTTAAAACCAGCACAGCGTACAGTTTTTAATGACTTTATCAATGACTACACAATATTTACACCAGAAAATATATATCGTCCATATGACGAAAACTTTGGCCTTAAAAAAGATTTAACTACATTAGTATATGCAGGGATTGAATCTAAAAACCTAGCTAACTTTGTTGCTAGTACTGCATTAAATCACAAACGCAAACGTTTTGTGTTTGGAGAACTAAAAAGTGCAGTTGCTAAAAAAGAAGGCACCAATGAAGTATTATACGAAGTTGTATATGTTGAAATAACTGATCCTCAACAACCAACCAAAGGCAATACAGCAGTATCAATAACATCTCCTAGTGCAAATGATTTAAAAATAAATCAAGTAAAACTAGAAATCAAAGATGACGGTAGTGCTGTTGAAACAGGACTTGATAGTTTTATCATAACAATGCGAGAAGGCGATCCTGTAAAGATAGCTGCTACTAGTGGTAGTGTTCCAGTTGCAACACGAAGTGGAGAAGTTAGTATTACTGCACTTGGACAACTTGAGATAGTGCTGAGAACAGGACTAGTGGTTGTTGTTCGTAGTAGTTCAACTACTACATCAGGCAGCGGAAACCCGTTTAGATTTAGACCAAACACAAATGTATTATCAGTTGACAATGCTGGTGTAAAAGCAAGTCAAACTCAAAATGTAAAAAGATTTATTAGCAACATAGGAAATATGCGAAAACGTATTGCAGATATTGGCGCAAATGATAGACAGTTTTTACCGTTGTGGATGAGAAGCAGTCAAACAACTACAGGACAAGAACTTGATTATATAACAGCAATGCCTATTTGTTATTGCAAACCAGGTACAAGTCAAACTATTATTGAAAATATTCAAAATGCAAAATTTGATTTTACTCAGTTGGATTATGATATAGATAGATATATAGTTGATAGAACAGAAAATAATGAAAACCAACAGTTCATTCTGTTTAGTGATTACAAACTAAATGTATAAATACTGTTGCTAGAGAGGAAATAACATGGCAAGTAACATTGTACCCGATACAATCGACGATACATATCCAGTCGCTGGACAGGATAATAATAGTCAAGGATTTAGAGATAACTTTAATATTATCAAAACAAACTTCACAAGTGCAAAAAGTGAAATAGAAACCTTGCAGGATAATACTGCTAAAACAAATGCAGATAATGTTTTTTTTGAAAACACTCTTTCTAGATATACCAAACTACAAGAAACTGCAACACATGTTGGTCCTACTAATGTTAGTGTTGATACAAACCTTAGTTTTGATGCTGGACATTTTTATACTATAGTAGCTTCTAATGACGTTACATTAACTCTTGAGGATTGGCCAACCAATAACGAATATGCCGAAATGTTAATACAAGTATACGGCGATGGTGCTGTTAACAGAACAGTAACATTTGCAGCAGATTATAGTGCTGGTTCAAGTCAAATGAGAGTTGACGGAAGTACTGAGTTTGGTGGTAGTGCAGCTATTACAACAAATACTGTAGTAACACGCAGTCATCTTGTTAAAGCATTTACATACGATAACGGAACAAATGTTTTCCTACAATATTTAGGAACATTTGCAAACGTATGATACATCCTCATCAGCCTGATTTAAGTGAGTTTACAGAAACACAGCTTGAGGAAAAGTTACTCAAGCTGAATCATATGTATTTTATAACTGATAATCCTGATGTAAGACAGCAAATGATTTTGTTAATAGATGGCTACAAACTTGAAATAGAAGCTCGTAGAGCAGCAGCTAGAAGAAAACAAATCGAAGATCAAGAAGATAATTCACTTGACGATTTAATCAATGTAAGTTAAAATACATGTATGCTTATGAAAACAGATGAACTCGGTATCCCACGGTTTACAAACAAGGACTTAGTTGATATGATCTATACTGGTCATGTTGACAAGTGTCATGTAGTTCTGTGTGAGCAATCAGATGATGTAGATAAGTTTAATGAGGCTATGGCAGAACAGGGTCTTGACAAACTACAAAAATATATTCCACTAGATGTAGATCAAAAGACTTTTGACGGTGTATGTCAAAGTGAATGGTTTATGCCTGATGAATACAAAGACATTAACGTATATGAATACGTATTAGGTAAAGCAGAAACACCCTGTCCACAGCATGTACAAGATCGTATATGGCAAGAATTAGATGCTTTTAGAGAACGTGGCATGAAAGACTTACTACGCTATATGATATATCTTGTAGACTTTATGCGTGAGAATGAGATTGTATGGGGTGTAGGACGTGGATCAAGTGTTGCTAGTTATGTGTTATATTTGATTGGTGTACATCGTATCGATAGTATAAAGTATGATTTAGATTGGCGTGAATTTTTACGATGAAGCATCACATCGAAATGGGTCAATGGTACATTACCCATACATGCAATCTTGCTTGTAACAACTGTTTAAGTTACAACAACTATAAGATAAGTGGACATGAAAGTTGGGAAGACAACGAAGACTTTGTTAAAGCATGGAGTGAACGTGTTTATATAGAGGACTGTAGTATTATAGGCGGAGAGCCATTTGCAAATCCTGACATACACAAATGGGCAATGGGTGTGCGCAAATACTTTGATACACAGGATTTAAAAGTATGTACAAACGGTACATACTTAGACTTGCATATAGACAATATTAAAAAATGGATAGATGCAGGTATTGTACTCGAAATACAACATCACGATCCTATGCACAAAGAAAAAATAGATATAGCTATACAGCAGATACTAGGCAGCAACACAAATAAAATAAGTGGAAAAGAATGGCATGGTGATCCAGATTACTATGAGGAGTTTGACGAAATATATTTTGTAGATAATCGTGTTGCAATAGTTGTTGTTGGCACATACGATTTTTATACACACACAATAAACGGAGAAGGAAACGCTGAACTTACACATAAACTGTGTGCGTGGCGAGACTGTCATTATTTTTACAAAGGTGGCCTGTACAAATGCGGCGCCCTTGTTGGCGCACAAGGCATGTTAGATCGATACAACTTAAAAAACGCAGATCTAATACAGCAATATCGGCCTGTCAGTATACACGATAATGATCTCGAAACAAGACTAACTAGTTTAAAGTACAGTGTTCCACAATGTGCTATGTGTAATAATGCTAAAAAGATTAAGAAAACATTTCCTGTTGGAATAAAGAAAATAGACTATGAGCAACATATATCTAGTTCAAGCAAGTGATAATCATGGACCCAATAAGTTTTTGCCACTGGCAATAGGCTATCAATGGTGCTATGGCAAAAATGACGACTGGACACTCAAAGACGTTCTTATAGAAAAAATAGAGCCCAAAGATTACGTAGCAACCATGCAGCAACCTGAACTAGTTGCTATGAGCAGTTATGTATGGAACTGGGAATACAATAGAGAACTTGCTAAACAAATTAAACGTAGATTTAGACAATGCAAGATTATTACTGGCGGCCCACAGATAAACAAATACGATCCAGACTTCTTTGACAAGCATCCTATGTTTGATGCGTTTATACACGGCGAAGGTGAAGAAGCATTTAAAAGCATATTAGCAGGTGATGACTGGACAACTATTCCAAACGTACAAACACTGTATCATATGCCCGAGCCGGCAGTGCGTAGAAAAAACATCAACAATATACCTTCGCCTATACTAGAAGGATTCTACGAACCTATTATGGCAAAGTATCCTGCAGATACAATGTTTCAAGTCACTTGGGAAAGTTTGCGTGGCTGTCCTTATCATTGTAGTTTTTGTGACATAGGCGAAAGTTATTGGAACAAACTTACACTGTTTGACATGGAGCGTTGTCGTGCTGAAATAGAATGGATGGGCAAAAATCGTATTGAGTATGTAAGTGTGTGCGACAGCAACTGGGGTATGTTGGATAGAGACTTTGAACTTACAAAACATGTTATTGCAACAAAAAAGAAATATGGCTATCCAATGTGGTGGGACGCAACATGGAGCAAAAACAATCAAGATAAAAACTATGCTATTGCAAAATATGCACATGATAGTGATGTAGACATATTCAAAGGCATTACAGTAGCACTACAAAGTTTCAATGAAAATACACTAGACATAGTAGAACGTTTTAACTTAGACTTTGACGAACTTAAAACTTATTTTGACAAGTATCAAGCAGATGGCATTCCTACATACAGTGAACTTATATGGCCATTGCCCGGAGAAACATTTGATAGTTTAAAGTCTGGCATACAGCAACTAATAGATGCAGGACAGGATAACTATCTAATGATACATCCGCTGGTTGTAACAGACAACTCTCCAATGGGCAACAAAGCATATCAACAACAGCACGGTTTGGATGTACGTAAGATTGCGTTGGATACTGTATACTTAGATGCAGGCGAAAAGTATATCACAGAATACACAGATGTTATATATGCTACAAGTACAGCAGATCACGAAACAGTTATACAAGGGCATTTGTACAGTTGGCTTGTAATATTAATGTATTATTATGGCTGGGGACATTATCTAGCAAAGTATATGCGTAAACAAGATATTTTGGAAACTGATTTGTACTACAAGTTATTTGAATGGATCAAACACAATCCAGGATTATTACACGACGAATATATAGAAACTAAAAAAAGTTTTGAGGATGTATATGCAAAACGTGCGCTGTGGGGAAGACAAGCATTTGGCAGTGATGATATGCTTTGGGAGTACAAAGGAGCAAGTAGTGCAAGGATAAGTAAATCAATACAACTATTAGAAACAGATTTATATAACTTTTTACTAAGTACAAAACTAATACCAGAGTGGAAAGTACGTGACACTGTTGCTCTCAATCTTAGAATGTGTAGAGAAAAGGATATGGAATATCCTATAACTATAAGTGTTTCAAAAGATGTTGCACGTGATATGCTAGGAGTTGACGCAGATTGTATACATATTGATCATTTTGATAAGGCAGAACCAAATGATGATTGGCATAGAAAAGCATATCACTATCAACGAAAAATAGGATATTGGAAATGTATTGCATCAAAAAATAAAAAACCACTTGACAGATGTCATAAGTAATTGTAATATAATAATTGGAGATACGTAAACATGGGAACTAGACAAAAAGGTCGTAAAACATATAGAAGTATGCAAGGTAGAGTTGTGGACTTAGATATGTTGATTAAAAGAAATGAACTTACTCCTGCTGTCGGAAATGCTAGAGTAAATGCTAGAGGCGACGAGTTAGGACCAGGCGGAAAGATTATTCGCAAACGAGAAGACGTTGTAAGAGATTATTATAGCGCAGGCAGTGAGCCAGTACAACACGAAAAAAGTGTAGCTCAGTCTGAAGAGCTAACACAAGCAGAACAAGAAGAGCTAATGGCCTTTGACGAAGAAGTTATTCCCAAAAAACCAAAAGTATCAATACCTGAACCAGCTGCTCCCAAAAAAACAGTAACTCCTAAACCCATATCAACCCAAACAAAAGACGAATGGGTAGAAGATGATGATGGTAATTTTATAAAAAAAGGTGACTAATGGCATTAAATATGAATACAATACAAGGTACTCTAACTCCTATTAACGACAGAGTGATTGTAAGCAATATGTACTTTGGAGAACAAACTCTCAAGAGTGGACTTATCATAACTGACGATAATGGTAAAACTCGTGGCATCTATCCACGTTGGGGCCAAGTACATGCAAAGGGTCCTAAAAATGATTCAGCATATCAAGTTGGAGACTGGATATTAATCGAACATGGACGCTGGACTCGTAGCGTTAAAATTGACGATGGCAACGGCGAGCTCGAACTACGTATGATAGATGCAGATTGTGTATTAGCATTTAGCGATGAAAAACCTGCAGGTGTACAGTTTGGTAAAGAATATAATGATGGCGATCATGCAACGATCTCCCCAGAATCATTTGGAGCAGGTGCATAAATGACAAACCCATTTGAAGATATTGAACGCTTTGGCACAGCATGTGACCAACCAGCAAGTGAAGCAAACTACAAAATGTATCTAAGTCTTATTGACGAAGAAGTTGCTGAGCTTGAAGAAGCAGTAATGGCAAACGACAAAGTTGAACAACTCGACGCACTTATCGACATCTTAGTTGTTACTATGGGTGCAGTACGTGCAGGCGGCTTTGACGGAGAAGGTGCCTGGAAAGAAGTGATGGACACAAACTTTGCAAAGATTGATCCAGATACAGGCAAAGTTCGCAAACGTGAAGATGGCAAAGTGCTAAAGCCAGAAGGCTGGAAGGCTCCCGAACTAGCTCAGTTTGTAAGATAAATATTACAAAGGAGAACTGCCGTGAATAAATCTGATATTAAAAAAGCAATTATTAGAAGTCAACATTGTCAACGTAACTGGGATTT
>Ga0228614_1000506_pt1 | contig 21901 bp, 17 predicted proteins | sample 15DmetaG_FD_190531 | JGI IMG/M metagenome (GOLD analysis project Ga0228614, IMG submission 190531) | Seawater microbial communities from Monterey Bay, California, United States - 15D | ecosystem: Environmental > Aquatic > Marine > Coastal | place: USA: California | collected 2016-10-13
ATATCAACATATTTTACACGAAGATAGAAAAGAGTACCGTGTTGTTTTTGGAATGAATGGTTACGATGAGTTAACCTTAACAGATCAAACAAGAGTTTTAGGCAGAAGTGAAGACGATTATATTGATGCTTCGTTCTTTAATCAATCGGTAGTGGATCCAGCATCTATTTTTTCAGGAAGTACAATAACTGAAGCAGCTAATATATTAAAGGCTATAGCTAGAGGAGAAGGTTCGAATGCACAAAATAGTGTAATTTCAGCAAATGTTGCTTTGGCACTTCAGTGTTTTCATCCAACAAAACCACTAAAAGAATTATTTAATGAAGCGTATGTTTTTATTAAAAGTGGAAAAACTGCCTCACATCATAATATAAAATAACCATGACAATTTTAGACAAAATCATAGATAATAAAAGAAAAGAAGTAAAACTTTTAAAAGAAAAATACAAGATTAAGGACTTTGAAAAAATGGGGTTTTTCTCCACCAATGCTTTGTCTCTCAAAAGTGAAATTCAATCGAGTAAATTTGGAATTATATCTGAGATAAAGAGAAAGTCGCCTAGTGCAGGTGAGATTAATACTTCCATATCACCAACGGATCTAGCTATTTCTTATCAAAAATCTGGTGCTGCTGGAATATCTGTTTTAACCGATTTTGATTTTTTTGGAGGAACAATTGAAGATTTAATCGAAGTTAAGAAAGCGGTGAATATACCTATTCTTCGAAAAGAATTCATTATTGATGAAATTCAAATTTTTCAAGCTAAAGCAATTGGAGCAGATGCTATTCTTTTAATTGCTGAGGCACTAACTGAAGAGCAAGCTTTACATTTTACTATTATTGCTCAAAGTTTAGGTTTAGAGGTAGTTATGGAGTTTCATGAAAAAGATCAATTGTATAAAATTAATGATGAAGTGGACATTATTGGAGTAAATAATAGAAATTTGAAATTACAAAAAACCGATATTACAAACTCAATTGAACTTATTGATTTTTTACCAAAAGATAGACTGCTCATTTCAGAATCTGGGATTAAATCCGTAGATGATTTAAAACAAATCTATGAATGCGGGTACCATGGAGCTTTAATAGGTGAGAGTATTTTAAAAAGTGATTCACCTTTAGATTTTTTAAAAACAATGTCTTCTTCCGTGTTATAAATCAAATTTTTAGTAGGTATGATAGTTAAAGTTTGTGGTTTAAAGTTTGAAAATCAGATAGAAGAATTAGATCAATCTAAACACATAGATTGGTTAGGTTTTATTTTTTATAAAGCGTCAAAGAGATATATTGAATCTTCTTCATTTAACTTAAAATCATCTAAAAAAGTAGGTGTTTTTGTGAATGAAGAATTAGAAAGTATTTTAAAAATTGCTGAAGAGAATAAATTAGATATACTTCAACTTCATGGTGATGAAACAGTTGAGTTTTGTAGGGCTTTTAAGTCGAAATATGTGCTTATAAAAGCTTTTGGAATAGATGAAGAGTTTGATTTTAAGCGATTAGCTGTTTATGAAGGGGAAGTAGATTACTTTTTATTTGACACGAAAACAAAGGACTACGGAGGTTCTGGAAACTTATTTAATTGGTCGGTTTTAGAAAAATATAATTTAAGTACTCCTTTTCTTTTAAGTGGGGGGATATCCATGGAAAGTCTAAACGCAATTAAAAAGTTCCAACATAAATCTTTCATGGGAATAGACTTAAATAGTAAGTTTGAAAATAATCCAGGAGATAAAAATATTGAATTAGTTAAAACATTTTTAAAACAACTAAATGATGAATAAAAGTTATACTATACCAGATAAAATGGGGTTTTATGGTGATTTTGGAGGAGCATTTATTCCTGAATTGTTAAGAGAAAACATAGAAGAATTGTTAGATTGTTTCAATGAAATAAAAAAGGATGATCTATTTCAAATGGAGTTTAAACAGTTATTGAAAGATTACGTAGGTCGGCCAACTCCTTTATATTTTTCTAAAAAGATGTCGGATCAATATAATTGTTCTATTTTCTTAAAAAGAGAAGATTTAAACCACACTGGATCTCATAAAATTAATAATGCAATTGGTCAAATTCTTTTAGCTAAGAAAATGGGCAAAACAGAAATTGTTGCTGAAACTGGTGCAGGACAACATGGAGTAGCAACAGCAACAGTTTGTGCATTAATGGATATGAAATGTATCGTTTATATGGGGGAGAAAGATATTGAAAGACAATCTCCTAATGTGAAAAGAATGAAATATTTGGGTGCGGAAGTAGTGCCTGCTAAAAGTGGAAGTAAAACATTAAAAGATGCTACTAATGAAGCTATTCGTCATTGGATAAATAATCCTTCTGCCTACTATTTAATAGGAAGTGTTGTTGGTCCTCATCCTTATCCTGAAATGGTAGCTTATTTCCAATCAGTGATTTCTAAGGAAATTAAAGTTCAATTGAAAGAAAAAACAGGTGTAGATTTGCCAACAAAAGTGATAGCTTGTGTTGGAGGAGGTAGTAATGCTGCAGGTGCTTTTTTTGATTTTTACGAAAATGAAAAAGTTGAATTAATTGCTGTAGAAGCTGCTGGATTAGGAAATGAGTCTGGGTTTTCTGCTGCAACTTCAATTTTAGGATCGCCTGGAGTTTTACATGGAAGTTTAACTTTATTAATGCAAGACGAATACGGACAAATTACGGAACCTTATTCAATATCTGCTGGTTTGGATTACCCTGGTATTGGTCCAATTCATGCACATTCTATTTCCGAAGGGAGGACAAAGAGTTATTCTGTTTCAGATGAAGAGGCATTAGTTGCAGCTCATAAATTATCTTCAAGAGAAGGTATTATTCCAGCATTAGAAACAGCACATGCTTTGGCTGTTTTAGATAAGCTTGAGTTATCTAATAAGGATGTTGTCGTTATTAATTTATCTGGAAGAGGAGATAAAGACATGGAGACATATTTGAGTGTTTAATTATTAATGGTGAGCGATTATGATGGAAGAAAATAGGTTTAAAAAGAATAAAAAGCAGCTAAGTATATTTATAACTGCTGGTTACCCTAAATTGAATAGTACAGGGGAAAAGATTTTGGAATTACAAGAAAAAGGAGTGGATTTTATTGAAGTAGGTATTCCATTTTCAGATCCGATGGCGGATGGTGTTGTAATACAAGAAACGAGTTCAATTGCTTTAAATAATGGAATGCATTTAGATTTATTGTTTGAACAATTAGATTCTATCAAGGATGAGGTGAAGATTCCTTTGGTGTTGATGGGATATTTAAATCCTGTGCTTCAATATGGTATAAGAAATTTTCTTTTAAAATGTAAGGAGACAAATATTTCTTCTGTTATTATTCCTGACATGAGTGTCGAAATTTACACAAGGTTTTATAAAGTTATTTTTGAAGAGTTTAATATTGGTGTAAGTTTTTTAATAACAACAGAAACAGAGGAAGAAAGGGTTCAAAAAGTTGTAGAAATGTCCAAAAATAGTTTTATCTATTTAGTATCACAAAAGAGTATTACTGGCGGTGATAGTTCTATTACAAAAGATATGAATCAAAAATATGCTTCAATTAAAAAGCTTTGTGATGACGTTCCTTTAATGTTAGGTTTTGGAATTAAAAATAGACAAGATGTTATAAAAGCACAAGAAAATTGTGACGGAGCAATAGTTGGCTCAGCTTATTTGAAAGCTTTAAAAAATGGGAAAGAATCAGAATTTTTAGAGGAGATATTAGACTAAGGTAACTAAACTTGAGTCATTTTTTTTCCCGCAACAAAATCTTTTAAATAAAAAGGTTCAAAATATGCAACATCTTCAAAATCCTGAGCTAAAAACTTTTTATAAGCGATACTAACCTGACCTTTTGCAGAAGATAGAATTGTACTATCAATAGTGCAGTTTTTATCTTTCCATATTTCTTGAAGTTTTGCTGCTCCATCACCAAAATATATAAAAGGTTCGAAAGAAGAATAGGTGTCGGCATCAATAATATCTGCGGATATTGGTTTGATTTCTTCCCCATCTTGGTTAAAGATAGCGTTAAAAACTTCCATTCTTCTTGCGTCAATTAAAGGACAAAGGTTAGTCTTTGGGTGTTTTAAAATCGCTATTTCATTTAAGGCCAAAAGAGAATCTACTGAAATTAATGGGATGTTTAAAGGGTAACACAAACCTTTAGCAGTGGAAACTCCAATTCTTAAGCCGGTATAAGACCCTGGTCCGGAAGAAACCGAAACAGCGTGAATCTCTTTAATTGAAATTTCAGCTTGTTTTAACACGTCTTCAATGAATAAGGTAATGTTTTCAGCATGACTATAATTTTCTTCGGCAATCTCTTTTAATGCAATCATTTTGCCATCTCTAGAAAGTGCAACTGAACAAACCTTTGTAGATGTTTCGAGGTGAAGTATGTATGTTGTCATTGTTTTAATTGTAGATTAAATCCTATCCCATGGATATTTGAAATTTGAATTTTGTCATCTTGCGACAAATATTTTCGAAGTTTAGTTACAAACACATCTAAACTTCTACCAACAAAGTAGTCGGTTTGTCCCCAAACATTTTCTAGTATAAACTCTTTTTCAATTACTTGGTTGATATTTGAAGCGAGAATCGTTAATATTTCAGCTTCTTTTCGAGTTAAGGTCTTCGAAAAATTTGGGTGACTCAGTTTGAAGTTTTCAGGAGAAAATTTGTAATCTCCGATCTTAATTATTTTCTCATCAAGATTTGATGTCTTTTTAATGACCCTCCTTAATAATGCATCTATTCTTAATTCTAACTCTTCCATAGAAAATGGTTTAGTTAAGTAGTCGTCTCCACCAACTTTAAACCCTTCAATTCTATCTTCTGTCATTGATTTAGCAGATAAAAATAGGATGGGAATATTTTTGTTTAGGATACGAATTTCTTTTGCTAGAGAAAACCCGTCAAGTTTAGGAAGCATAACATCTAGAATACACAGATCGTATTCATTGGTTTTAAACTTCTGTAAAGCAGCTTCTCCATCTATAGAAAGATCAATTTCATGCTCTTTAGCGCTTAACTGATCTTGAATAACAAAGCCAAGGTTATTATCGTCTTCGACAAGAAGTATTTTATTGTTCATCAATATCCTAAATAATTAAAATTTTATCGATACTATTATAAAGATATAAATTATGTTCGTACGCTTATAAATATAATTTCATTCCAAGCTAAAATTTCCCCTTTATATAAAACTATCCATGTTAATTTAATGTTAACAAAAACGCTTTTTGACAACTAAATAATATTATATTTACCGATATTAATAAATAAAGAAAACAAATGTTATCTGTTTTAATCATTGACGACGAAGAGGATATCCGAAGTATATTAAAGTATTCTTTAGAGAAAGAAGGTTATGAAGTATACGAAGCTTCTACTGGAAAAGAAGGTATTAATCAAGTAGAATTGAATAAACCAGATGTAATTGTTTTAGATGTCATGATGCCTGATATGGATGGTATCGAGGTTTGTGAAAACATTAGAAGAAAACCTGAGAATAACGATATTATTATTTGTATGCTTACCGCTAGAAATGAGGACTACAGTCAAATAGCAGGATTAGAAGCTGGAGCAGATGATTATGTTGCTAAACCAATAAAGCCTAAAGTTTTTATTAGTAAAATAAAAGCATTGTTAAGGAGAAAAGGGTTAGTTTTTGTTGCTCCTGAATCGAACTCTGGTTTAATAGTTAATAGAGATAAATACATAGTTGAAAGAGAAGGAGAAATAATTCATTTACCAAGAAAAGAATTTGAGTTATTAGCACTTTTAGCCTCAAAACCTAACAATGTTTTTGAAAGAGACGTGATTCTAGAAACAGTTTGGGGAAAAGATATTGTGGTTGGGGATCGAACGATAGATGTTCATGTTCGTAAATTAAGAGAGAAACTTGGAGCAGATTACATTATAACGGTTAAAGGTATCGGTTATAAGTTTGTAGATGCTTAAGCTGAATTAGAAAGTATATTTAAAAGTAAAGGCTGATACATTTGTATCAGCCTTACTTATTTTAATTAAAAATGTAATTCCTTTTTTAGAAATTATACGTAAACTTCAGTTTGTAATTTTGTCCTATTGTTAATTTAGAGAAGTATTGTTCTTCTGCGTTGTAAGACTTAAATACGGCTTCCTGTTTATCGTTTAAGATATTAGATATTTTTAAACTCACTTGCATTTGATCTTTTTTACCAAATGTTTTAGAAGCATTCATATTTAAACTATGAAATTCTTTTGTGTAGATATCTGGTCTGTCAACAATACCAACAAATAGTAAAGTTTGACCTTGTACGTTATAGAACAAACCTGCATCAAGACCTTTTAAGAAACCTTTTTCTTTAGAAGATTTATAAGATACTCCACCATTAATTAAGTAAGGAGCTTGGCCAGCCATGTCTCTGTAAGTTTTTACTTCCTGACCAGTTCTAGCATTAGCTACTCTACTTTCATATTCTGTTGCAGACAACTCAATCTTAGATTCTGTGTAAGTGAAGTTCATTGTAAAAGAGAAAGCTTTTAGTTTTTCACTAATGATATCTAAGTTTTGTCTCATTTCAATCTCTCCTCCAATGATTTCACCATCCCCTACATTTCGAGGTTGGAAAGCACCAGCTTGAGTAGCAAATTGAATCATTTCTATTGGGTTCAAGAATTTTTTATAGAAAGCACTGATAGAAACCGTTCTTCCTATTTTAGGGAATATCTCCCATCTTAAATCGAAGTTGTGAATGTCAGTAGTAGTTAAGTTTCCATCCCAGTATGCTATTCCAGTATTAGGGTTTTCATCTTTAAATAAACCACCGATAAAAGTTCTACCTGTTAAAGGATCAGAGATTTCTGCGTAAGATAATTCTTTAAATGAAGGTCTTGCAACTGTATTTCCGTATGAAAAACGAAGGTTTTGTTTTTCTGTTATCGTGTAAACAAAGTTTACAGAAGGGAATAAATTTAATTTTTGTAATACCACTTCATCATTTAGTACATTAACTCCTAATTGATCTTGACCTGTATATTTATGTGTGTACATTTCCATGCGAACACCAACTATAGCTTTTAGTCCTTGTATAGGACTTAATTCTGTAGAAGCGTATCCTGAAATGTTTTGGATACTAGAGTTAAACCTATTTGGGTTTGTTGGAACAAATGCTGCTTCATAAGTAGTTCCAGCATTTAAGTCACCATTAATTGGCCATAAATTTTCTGGAGAGAATAATTCATCTGGATTACCATTTAAATCAACATTTCTAATGTTTAAGGCAAATTTAGAGATACTAAAATCTCTTTCTTTAAAAGTATATCCTCCACCAAATTTAATTTTTGCATCTCTTGAAAAAGCTTTTGTAGCTCTTGTTACATGTGCAACCCCAGCGATGTTTCTTTCTTCAAGATCCCTCCAAATTCTTTCTGGAAATCCAGCTTCTGTTGAAATGATTAATTTTTCATCTCTTTCTTCATATCTTGTAAAACGGATATCCGGGTCAACTATTTTGGAAAGTGTAGGAGAAATTTTCCAATCAATATCCCATTTAGAATTGTAAATACTGTGCGATCCGCTGATCAATAAGTTAGAGATAGATCTCTGGCTATATTCTAAGTTGTGTTGGTACCCATAAAAGATAGCTCCTTGATCTGCATTGTAATAATCAAAAACACCAGCTTTTGACTCACCGTTTTGTAAGTGCAAAAAGTTAACGGTATATTTTGAATTTAATGTTTTTAAAGAAACACCTGCAAGAGTACTTAATAAAACGTTATTTACTCCATAATCACCTGTCTGTAATTCCCTCACATCCATTTCAGTTACATCAGCATCACCTGATAAACCATATCTTCCGTATTCTACATCTTGGTAATATTGAGTACTGTTTGAGTAAGATAGAACAAAATTATATCCGTAAGTATATTTCTCTTTTTTGAATTGATCTCCTAAAGAAGCGGACAAACTGAAATCCATCATGCTTTTTTCACGAAGAGCCGCCATCGTTGGGTTGAACTTGTTAAGTATTTCTGTGTACCTAGTTCCATCTTCTCCTGTCGGGTTTCCAACTACTTGAGCAAAGAAAGGTACGTTAGAAATAGCAGGAATTTCTCTTGTTCCATCATCAAAACCTAAAAAATCAGTATTTCCACCTTCATAGTTTAAGTAGTTGTCGTTGAAGTGGTAAAGTGGATTAAATGTTCCACTTGCTGATACACTTCTTAACTTTTTAGAAGGAAAACTTTTTAAAGCGATATCTACAACACCACCAGTAAAATCAGCTGGTAATTCAGCAACAAATGTTTTATTTACAATGATATTATCAATTACGCTTGTAGGAAATATATCCATTTGTAAAGTATTTCTATCAGGATCTAAACCTGGTATATCCACACCGTTTAACATCGTTTTGTTGTAACGATCCCCTAAACCTCTTACGTAAACATATTTTCCACCGACTACAGAAACTCCAGGTACTCTTTTCATAGCGGAAGCACCGTCAGAATCACCCATTTTTTTGAATGTCTCAGATGAAATACCATCAATCATATTGGTTTTTTTCATCTTCATCGATAATACAGCAGTTTCATTATTTTTAGTTCGATCCGCCGTGATAGTTACTACTTGCTCAAATTCATTTACAATTTCCTTTAATCTTACATCTTCTATCACAGTTGCCTCTCCGCTTTTTACAACGATATCATTAATCACTGGAGATTCCAAAGAAGGAAAATCAAATTTAATTGAGTAAGTACCTGCTGGAACACTCAAGTTGAAAAAACCATCTAGGTTCGTTAAAGCTTTTTTGTCATTTTCAATGACTGTAACTTTTACACTTGGAATTGTTTCTGATGTTGCATCATCAATTACTGTACCTCTAATGTATCCGTTTTGTGCGGAAAGAGTAATCGTGATTAAGGTGAAAAATAAAGCTAATGAAATCTTTACTGTTTGCATAACTGATTAATTGTTTATATAACGCTTTTAAAATTACAAAAACTCGTAGGCAAAATGCCTACGAGCGTTGAAAGTTAAATATAATATTTTGAACTTTAATTAGAAATCTGCTAATTCACCTGAAGCATCAGTTAATGTCCAAGAAGCAAATACTGATTTGTTAGCACCTACTGTATTAGTAGTCACTGAAGTAACAAATGCATCAGACCCATCTTTAAAGAAGTCAGTTAAAACTGTAGAAGCTGGTAAAGTTGCTTCTAAGTCAGAGAATACACATGTGAAATCTGTTGGTAACTCATCGAAATCTTGACCAGAAGTTAAGTCAAAGAAGTATACATTACTCATGTCAACGTGAGAGTTTGCATCTAGGTCAACTAATCCATCAGAACCATTTGCTTTTACAGAACCATTTGTAATTGTATGTTTACCTCCAGCTGTTCCTTCAGGACCATCTAATTCAAAGCACTCATCACCACCACCTATTACGATGAAGTTATCTAAAGTACCTGACCATGCTTGATCTGTATCAATTGCATCATCACCTACATTATAAACTAATGCATTAGTAACATTTACTGTTCCTCCAAAAAATTCGATACCATCATCTTGGTTAGAAACGATTTCAACATTTTCAATAGTAGTACCTGAACCAACACCACCTAATGTTAAACCATTGATCTCATTTCCTTCACCGATGTTAGCTCCACCATGACGAATAGATACGTATTTGATTATTCCTGAGTTATCAGCAGTAACAGATCCACCATATAATCCGTTTGCATCTGAAGCAGGTATACCTTCGATTTGAACTGAAGCAGCATCAGCTGAAATAGGAGCTTTTCCTAATACGATTAAACCACCCCATAATCCGTTTAAGTCAGAACTTAAGTTTGGACTTGTGATTGAACCTGGCATAATGTTATCTGCCGTTGAAGTGAAAATAATTGGAGAAGCAGCAGTTCCTTCAGCCATTATCTTACCACCTTGTGCAATGATTAATGCAGTTGCATTAGCTCCTGTTCCAACATCACCTTTAACGATAACACCTGGTTCAATAGTTAATGTTACACCATCAACAACAGCAATTCTTGATTTTAATACATAAACTTTACCTGTTTCCCAAGTTGTGTTTGATGTTATGTTACTTGTTACATTGAAAGAAGTTTCTTCAGCAGCATAAGTACATGACCCATCATCATCTTTTGCTTTGTCATCATAGTTTGTTGCAGCAGCATCAGTACAACCTTCTTTTTTACATGAAACAGCTCCTAGAGTTAGAGCAGATAACATTAAAACACTTAATTTTAAATTTACGTTTTTCATTGTTTACATTTTTAATTTGAGACAAATCTAATGCAAGCCTAGAAAAAAATCACAATGTTTAGGTTTACCTTTTTATTACGCTTTATTTACATTTTGTTAACATTGATTAATGTTAAGGCAAAGAGTGATTTTTTTGTGATTTATATTGTTGTTTTTGAGTGTTTTATGTGTTTTACTGTTTTGGAATCTTTACTTAATTAGGCAGATTTATGGTAAAAGTTGAGCCAATATTAATTTTACTTTCAATATTTATTGTCCCTTTATGTTCTTCTATTACTGTTTTTACATAATGTAAACCTAGTCCGAAACCTTTTACATTATGTAGGTTTCCAGTTGGAACTCTATAAAATTTATCAAAAACACTTTTAATGTTTTCAGATGTAATTCCTATTCCGTTATCTTTTACACTAATGATAACCCTATTATCTTTGTTTTTAGTAGTGATTTCAATAACTGGATGTTCAGAAGAGTACTTAATGGCATTATCTAATAAATTGTAGATTACATTAGTGATGTGAACTATATCTCCATTTATAAGGTGATTTTCAGCCTCTAGATGTAAGGATATTGAACCACTTTTTTCAAGTTGGTTATGGATAAAGGTATCTTTCGCTTCAACAATTAGTTCGTGTAGGTCAAAAGAGGAAATATTTAATGCTATTTTTTCTTTTTCAAGTTTAGCTAAATTTAATACGTTGTTAACTTGTGCTTCCAGTCGTTTATTTTCTTTGTGTATTATACCTGCATATCGTTTAAGCTTTTCAGGATCTTTACTTAAATCTGTTTTTAATAACATGTTACTAGATAAGCCAATCGTTGAAATTGGAGTTTTAAGTTCGTGTGTCATGTTATTGATAAAGTCATTTTTGATTTCGTCTAACCTTTTTTGCTTGTTGATTATAGTTGCTGAGTATCCAAAAAATAAAATAACAATTATTGTTATGGGGATTACAAATATCCAGGGGGTATATTTTTCAGTATTTTTCAAGGTTATCGTTTCGGATATATTCGGAAAGAATACAGTAAAATAATGCCCATCTTTTTTCCATTCAAGTGGTGTGTTTGCTATTCCAATTTTTTTTTCTTCTTGAGAGTAAAGGGAGTCTTTTGTAAATTTTATAGCTTTTCCATATACAATAGAATCTGAAAAACAATCGTATATGGAATATTGGAAATCTTGGAAAATTTGTTCTTCGTAAAATGCTTTTTTTAATAGAGATTCAAGATAGTAAGGCTGAAGGTCTTCATTTATATCTACAGTATAATAGTTTGTTTGGATTTGCTTAACTGCTCCATAGCTTTGAATAGAACCTTTTTGGTATTTCGTTATTTTTTCAAGAACATTAGTAAGTGCAATGTGTGTTTTCTCTGTAAATTGTTTTAGAAATAATGAATCCTTTTTTTCATTTATTTCAATATTGGTTTGTTGTATTCTTAAAGATTTTTTTATCCAATTTACTTGAATCAGAAGAATACTGATTAGGCTTAATATCCCAATCAGTATTACAAGGTTTATTTTTTTTAGTTTCAAGATTAATTATTAACCTGATTCCAAGCTAGAATCCCCCCTTCAAGATTGTAAAGGTTGTCGTACCCGTTTTGTTCTAAGAAATGAATCGCGTTTGCACTTCTAACACCTGATCGGCAATGTACAACTACTTTTTTATCCTTTGGTATTTCATCTATACGATTTGGTATTTCACCTAAAGGAATTAAATGGCCATCAATGTTATCTGCTTCAAATTCATTTTCTTCTCTAACATCGATCAATTTAAAGTCTTCTTTGTTAGCGATTATTTTTTTTAATTCTTCTACAGTTACGGTTTTCATATTATCGTTTTTTAGTGCTAAACAAATATACGATATGATTTTTTTCTACTTGTTATATATTTGTTAAATATTCATATTTTGATTGAAATTAGATGTAGATTATCTAAATTTGAATTTGAATATGAAAAACTGGGTTGTTTATACTTTTTTATTTTGTTACATGTTTTCAACAACTGAATTATCAGAGTTATTGAAAGTAGATCATGTTTTTTCTCATTTTAAAGAGCACCAATCTAAATCAAGCAACTTGAATTTTTCTGATTTTTTATATTCACACTATATAAATCATGGAGCTGATGATGGAGATCAGGATAAAGATAAAGACCTTCCCTTCCATTCTCATTCAGAATCGTGTGCATCTAATTTTTCAATTCCTGTAGTTTTACCAGTTTCAACTATTGATTTTAAGTTGTTATCTTTTCAAGATCATAAAAATGTATATTCTAATTACTTTCCAAAAGGAGAGGTTAACTGTTATTTAGAGAGTATTTGGCAACCACCACAATCCGTTTAATAGACTAACAAATGTGAGGTTTACCTCGTTTTAAATGTTTATTAAATTGAATTCTAATGTTAAATAAAATCATTTCATTTTCTATTCAGCAAAAGCTAATAATAGGAATATTTATACTTTTTTTAATTGGTTACGGGAGTTATCAAGTCACCCAATTACCAATAGATGCTGTTCCTGACATCACTAACAATCAGGTTCAAATCATTACTTCAGCACCTTCTTTAGGGGCAACAGATATCGAACGATTAGTGACTTTTCCAGTTGAACAAGCGAATAGTAATATTCCAGGTTTGATTGAATTAAGAAGTTTTTCTCGATTTGGTTTATCGGTTGTTTCGCTTGTTTTTAAAGATGATGTGGATGTATATTGGGCGCGTCAACAAGTTCAAGAACGCCTTCAGAATGTAAAAGATCAAATCCCGAAAGGAGTAGGGATTCCTAGTATCGGACCTGTTACTACTGGTTTGGGTGAGATTTATCAGTATATAGTAAAGAACAAAGAAGGGTACGAAGGTAAATATACAGATACTGAACTTCGAACTATCCAAGATTGGATTGTTAGAAGAGATCTATTAAGAGTTGAAGGGATTGCAGATGTGAGTAGTTTTGGAGGTAAGCTAAAACAATATGAAATTGCAATTCACCCAGATCAATTAAATGCATTTGGAATCACCATCGATGATGTTTTTAACGCTATTGATAAGAACAATGAAAATACTGGAGGAGCCTATATTGAAAAACAGTCTAGTGTACTTTTTATTCGTACAGAAGGACTAATTAATTCGCAGAAAGATATTGAGTCTATTCCAATTAAATTGAATGAAAATGGATCTCCATTATTAATTAAAGATGTTGCAGAAGTAAAGATTGGACATGCAATTCGTTATGGCGCTCTAACCTATAATGGTGAAGGAGAGGTTGCAGGTGCGATTGTAATGATGATTAAAGGAGGAAATAGTTCTAAAATCATTAAGGATGTGAAGTCTAAAATTGCTGAAATCCAAAAAACGCTTCCTGAAGGAGTTGTTATAGAGCCATTTCTTGATCGAACAAAAATGGTTGATAATGCTATAAATACTGTTCAAACGAATTTGATAGAAGGTGCTTTAATCGTAGTTTTTATTCTCGTCTTATTTTTAGGGAACTTTAGAGCTGGATTGTTAGTTGCAAGTGTCATCCCTTTGGCGATGCTTTTTGCTATTATCATGATGAATTTATTTGGGGTAAGTGGTAACTTGATGAGTTTAGGAGCATTAGATTTTGGACTTATAATTGACGGAGCGGTTATAATAGTAGAAGCAACACTTCATCAATTGAGTAGGAGGGAGAAAAGTAATAGTTCAAAACTTTATAACCAATCACAAATGGATACCATTGTAACAGGTTCAGCTTCCAAAATGATGAACAGTGCCGTCTTCGGTCAAATAGTGATTTTAGTTGTGTATTTGCCAATCTTTTCGTTACAGGGAATTGAAGGAAAAATGTTTAAACCTATGGCTCAGACAGTTGCTTTTGCTTTGATTGGAGCGTTTATCCTTTCACTTACTTACATTCCTATGATGAGTGCTTTGTTTTTGTCTAAAAAAGTAAACACTAAAAAAACGTATTCGGATAAAGGAATTGAAAAATTAGAATTGTTTTATCAAAAATACCTTGCGAAAGCACTTAGAAACCCTAAGTTAATTCTTGGAGTAGTAGTTGTTTTGTTTTCTATGGCAATTTTTAGTTTAACCAGATTGGGTGGTGAGTTTATCCCAACACTTGAGGAAGGGGACTTTGCTGTTGAAACAAGGGTTTTAACAGGCACAAGTCTTCAAGGATCAATAGATGCTACTTTAAAAGCCGAAAAGGTTTTGTTAGATAAGTTCCCTGAGGTAATTAAGGTTGTTGGTAAAACGGGAAGTGGAGAAATACCAACAGATCCTATGCCAATGGAAGCTACGGATTTAATGATTATCCTGAAGAATAAAGAAGAATGGGTTTCAGCAACTAATTTTAATGACCTAGCAGAAAAAATGAAAAAGGAACTGGAAGTTATCCCTGGAGTTACTTTTGGGTTTCAATATCCTGTTCAAATGCGTTTTAATGAGCTGATGACTGGCGCTCGACAAGATATTGTTTGTAAAATTTACGGAGAGAACCTAGATACTTTAGCTAAATATGCGAATCAATATGGTAAGATTATCCAGCAGATTGATGGAGCAGCAGATTTGTACGTAGAGTCTGTGACTGGAATGCCTCAAATTGTGATTGATTATAACCGAGATGTTCTTTCTCAGTATGGATTGAATATTAGTTCCGTCAATAGAGAAGTAAATGCTGCCTTTGCTGGTCAAAATTCTGGAGTTATTTATGAAGGAGAGAAGCGATTTGATTTGGTGGTTCGTTTGGATAAGTCAAAAAGAGATAACTTAAAGGATGTTCAAAATTTATTGATTTCTACTCCAAATGGAGGACAGGTTCCATTGTATGTATTTGCAAAAGTGGAAATTGTTGAAGGTCCTAATCAAATTCAAAGAGAAAATACGAAAAGAAGGATCATCGTTGGTTTTAATGCCAGAGGAAGAGATGTTCAAAGTTTGATGGAAGAGTTACACAATAAGGTTAATGCTAAAATTAGTTTACCGACTGGTTATAATGTTGAATATGGTGGATCGTTCGAAAACTTAGAACATGCAAAAACAAGATTGTCTATAGCTGTTCCAATTGCTTTACTTTTAATCTTTATTCTTTTATACTTTGCTTTTAGATCTGTTAAACAAGGTCTACTGATATTTACGGCGATTCCACTATCTGCTATTGGAGGAATTTTCGCACTTACCATTTTGGATTTACCTTTCAGTATTAGTGCAGGAGTAGGATTTATTGCATTGTTTGGAGTTTCAGTATTAAATGGAATTGTTCTGATAGCTGAATTTAATCGATTGAAAAAAGAAGGGATGAAAAATTTAAGAAGAATAGCTTTGATGGGAACGAAAATCAGAATGCGTCCAGTGTTGATGACTGCTTTTGTTGCTTCGCTTGGTTTCCTTCCAATGGCAATGAGTCATGGTGCAGGTGCAGAAGTTCAACGACCATTAGCATCCGTAGTTATAGGAGGATTACTTTTGGCTACTTTTTTAACACTTTTCGTTTTACCAATTTTATACGTTCTATTTACTAATGATAAAAAACCTAAAAAAGAAGTAAATCATATCTCTGTGGTCTTGATTTTATTTTCTGTAATGAACTTTTCAGTAAATGCTCAAACGCCAATTAGATATCAAGAAGCAATAGATTCTGCTTTTACGAATAACCTTCAATTGAAAGGGGAGGGCTTAAGGAGTTCTTATCAGGAAGAATTTATAAACACTTCGAATGGATTGCCTTTAACGGATATAGGATTTCAATATGGTAGGATTAATAGTTTCTATTTGGATAATAGTCTGAGTATTTCACAAAATTTCGATTTTCCAACTGTATATTCCAACAAGAAGAAAGTAAATATAGCGTTAGCAGAAAAAAGTAAGTTGAATGTAAAGTTCAAGGAGTTTGAGTTAAAACAACAAGTAGGTCATTCATTTTACTACATTCTTAATTTATTAGAAAAAAAATCTTTATTGACGGAAGTAGATAGTGTCTATGAAGCATATTTAAAAAATGTTAACCTTAGGATAAAAGTAGGAGAAAGTAATGTTCTGGAAAAAGTAGCGATTGAAAATCAACGACTTCAAATAGCCAATCAGTTAAAATGGTTAGTGGAGGATATTGAGGTTAATAAAAGCTATTTCAAAGTATTATTAAATACGAATTCAGACTTTATTCCTGTCTCAGACGATAAGATAATACCTGTTGATCAAAAAGCTGAATCTATTAATGGGGATAGTCACCCTCAAGTTCGTTTATTTGCTTCAGATGTAGAAATAGCTAAAGCTAAATTGCATCTAGAAAAAGCAAAAAGAGCTCCAAGTATTACGGTAGGGGTAAACTCAATGTCCATGTTTGGTTCGGGGAATAACAATTTGACCTATGATTATAGTACACGTTTTAATAGTGCGCAAATAGGATTAGGAATTCCGATTTTTAGTAAGCAATCTAAGCAGGTGAAACTAGCGGAAATGAATACAGTAATTGCAGAAAACAACCTGAATGCAGAAAAACAGCAAATTAGTAATCAGGTAGATGTAATCTTAAAACAATATACTATTCAAAAAGAAATTGTCGAAGAATATCGTCAAACTGCCTTGTCAAACGCCAAAACAATACTTAAAGTTGCAGATCAGCAATTGAAAAATGGTGAAATTGATTATTTAGAATGGGCACAATTGATTAATCAAACCGTGGGAATTAAAGCTAATTATTTAAATGAAGTTTTAAAACTAAATGAAATTAGTCTTCAGTTGATTTATCTGGCAGAAACATTATAATATTAAAAATAGAAAAAATGAAAGTAAATATATTAAGTGCTTTATTAGGAATCATTTTCCTAACATCTTGTGGAAGTAAAGAAGAAAGCGTGAAGGAAGAAACAACAAGTGAAGAAACGGTAAAAGAAATCGTTTCACTTACTGATGCTCAAGCTAAAAACGCAGGCATTAATTTTTGTAAAATGGAAGAAAAAGAAGTTTCAACTATTTTAAAGTTGAACGGTAAAATTGATGTTCCACCACAAAATTTAGTTTCTGTAAGTATTCCAATGGGAGGTTATTTAAAATCAACAGATTTACTTCCTGGATCATTGGTTAAAAAAGGTCAAGAAATAGCAACATTAGAAGATAAAGAATACATTAAGTTACAACAAGATTATTTAATAGCGAAAGTTAAATTGAATACCGTTGAAGCAGAGTACTTTCGTCAAAAAGAGTTAAACCAAAGCAAGGCTTCAAGTGATAAGGTTTTTCAATTAGCTGAAGCTGAATATCAAAATGCACAAATAAATTTAAAAGCTTTAGAGGAGAACTTAAGGTTGATAGGTTTAATTCCAAATAATTTAAATCCTTCGAATTTATCAAAAAGAATACCTATCCATTCTCCGATTGATGGATACGTCTCAAAAGTAAATGCAAATATTGGAAAGTATTTAATGCCAAGTGATGTACTTTTTGAACTAGTGAACGTATCTGATATTCATTTAAACTTGAATGTTTATGAAAAAGATTTAGACAAATTAGAGATTGGTCAAAAACTAACAGCATTCACAAATAATAAAACAGCTAAAAAATATAAGTGTGAAATCATCTTAATCGGTCACTCTTTATCCATGGAAAAAAACACAGAAGTACATTGTCACTTTGATAATTATGATAAAAGTTTAGTGCCTGGAATGTATATGAATGCTGAGGTAGAGTTGAATAGCGTAAAAGCTAAAGTGTTACCAGTAGAAGCAGTGATACGTTTTGGTAATGCAGAGTTTGTGTTTGTAGTGTTAGAGAAAAATAAATTTGAAATGCTTAAAGTTCAAACAGGGATTAGTGAAAATGGATCGGTTGAAATTTTGAACTCAGATAGCCTCGAAAATAAAAACATTGTTTTAAAAGGAGCTTATTCCTTGTTAATGAAACTTAAAAACCAAGAAGAGGAAGAGTAAGAAATCTCATATGGGTCCCATAGTAAAATGGAAATGTTTGCGGTGAATAGTTTTCCCTCTTTGGAGGGGATTAAGGGTGAGGATTCGATAGCTTTAGTTCTAATAATAAATAATAGCCGAAGAGGAATTTAAACGCGCCTAAGAAATCTCATTTGGGCCCCATAGCTTGAATAAATCGTAAAATTTCGAAGTGTTTGAGGTCTGATTTTCAAATCAGAGTGAGTTTTTGAAATTTCGGTTTAGAAAGAGTCATGGGTAAATGAATTTGTTGAGCGCTAGACTTTTTTGTTTACTTTTTTTGGCAATGAAAAAAAGTGAAATTATAATTTTTATTGTTCGTTCTGTTAAATTTTTGAGTTTTCTCTTCTGAGTTTGAATCTTTCGTTCTATCAATAATCAACATCCAAAGCGAACATACATACTACTTAACTATTTATTTCGTTATTTTATACTAAAATAGAAAGATTGAATTTATACTCAAATAAACAAAGATGGAAAATAGCCCTATTAGTAATAGCTTTATTATTAGTAGGGATTTCTCTTTTTGTTTCCAACTCCATAGTAAAAGGAGTTAGTGAAACGGAAAGAGAAAGGGCTCGTCAATGGGCTGATGCCGTTAAGAAAAAAATAGAATTAGTACAACTAACAAATAATACCTTTACTAAGCTAAGAAAATTAGAAAGAGAGAAAATGGAAGTATGGATGGATGCTACCAAAGAACTTTCGAAAGATACTCCACTTGATATTTTACCAGATTATACTCTTCCTTTAAAAATAATAAACGATAATAAAGACATTCCAGTTATTGTTTTAGATCAAAAAAATAATATTTCAGCTTATAATAACATTTCTTTTGATACACTTGCTTTACGTAAAAAGGCTAAAGATTTTGACCTTGATTTAAGTAAAGCACTAGAAGATTCATTAAAGTATTTAGCCCAAGAGTGGAAAAATAAAGGGCAAGTTTTTACAATTGAGATATACAAAAACTTGTATATGACTTATGTTTATAACGACTCTAAAGGTATTGTTCAACTTGAGAAGGAAAGAGATAATTTCATCAATGCTTTTAATCAAGAATTGATTGATAATACGGGATTAATTCCTGTTTTATTAGTGGATGCTGAAACAAATAAAGTAATAGGAACCAATCTTTTGGAGGATGAATTAAAAGAAAAGAGTATTGAAGAATACATCAATTCATTTAAACTTGTAAACAAGCCTATTGACATTGATTTCCAAAATGGGAAAAAGACTATTCTGTATTTTGATGAAAGTACAGAGTTAAAACGTTTAAAGTTCTTTCCTTACATTCAATTTTCTATCATCGGTTTATTTATTTTAATCGGTTACATCATTTTTAGTACATTTAGAAAAGCAGAACAAAACCAAGTTTGGGCTGGAATGGCTAAAGAAACAGCCCATCAATTAGGAACACCTTTATCTTCCTTAATGGCTTGGATTCAGTTGTTAGAATCTCAAGAAGTGGATAAGATGATTACCGATGAAATGATGAAAGATGTTGTTCGTTTAGATAAGGTGACAGATCGTTTTTCAAAAATTGGGTCTATCCCAAAATTGGAGAATAGAAACATCAATGAAACGGTTGTAAATGTAGTCGACTATTTAAGACCAAGAATATCGAATAAAGTTGAATTGACTTTTCATTCGTCAGAGACAATTGAAGCAAATCATAATGCTCCACTTTTGGAATGGGTAATTGAAAACATTTGCAAAAACGCAGTGGACGCAATGAGCGGACAAGGAAAATTAGACCTTTATATCTCAACCTCTCCAGAATGGATTCACATAGATATAAAAGATAATGGAAAAGGCATAGCTCCTAAAAAAATCAAAACCATTTTTGAACCAGGATTTTCTACTAAGAAAAGAGGATGGGGATTAGGCTTAACCTTAGTTAAAAGGATAGTAAAAGAATACCATAAAGGGAAGGTTTTTGTTCTGGAATCACAATTAGATAAAGGAACAACTTTTAGGATTAGTTTGCCTTTGTGAGTAATGTCTAATAGTCGACAAGGATAATATCAATAATCACCACCTATTATTTCATACTTCCAGATTTCGAAATCAGCACAATGCTTTTCATCTTTAGAATGGGTAGCAACTTTAGATCTTCTCCAAGCCCTTAAATCGATTTCAGGAAAGAAAGTATCCGCGTCAAAAGATTCTTGAACGTGAGTGACATACATTTCGTCAACAATGTCCATTTTTAAAGCTTGTTTGTAGATTTCTCCACCTCCTATAATAAACATTGTACGGTCTTCTTCATCATTAAAATGATTCATTACTTCTTCAAAAGAGTGTAAGACCAAACATTTATCCGCTTTAAAATCTTTGTTTCGTGTAAGGATTACATTTTCACGATGAGGTAATGGCCTAAATTTTTCAGGAATAGATTCGAAGTTTTTTCGTCCCATAACAACAATGTTATCCATCGTTTTTTCTTTGAAAAATTTCATGTCATTAGGAAGATGCCATAGCAAGTCATTATCTTTTCCAATTCCTCTTTTAGCGTCTATCGCTACAATTATCGCAATTTTCATTTAGAATATAATAAAGTTAAACAGCAACTGCAGCTTTAATATGAGGATGCGGATCGTAGTTTGTCAATTCGAAGTCTTCTAGTTGAAATGAGAAAATATCTTTTACATCAGGATTAATTTTCATTGATGGAAGAGGACGACAATCTCTTGTTAATTGCAGTTTTGCTTGATCCAAGTGATTACTGTATAGGTGTGCATCACCTAATGTATGAATAAATTCACCTGGTTGTAATCCTACTACTTGAGCAAGCATCATAGTTAAAAGTGCGTAAGAAGCAATGTTAAAAGGTACTCCTAAAAATACATCAGCACTTCGTTGGTAAAGTTGACAACTTAACTTTCCATCAGCAACATAAAATTGAAACATGGTATGACAAGGAGGTAAAGCCATGTTATCTACATCGGCAACATTCCATGCAGAAACGATAAGTCTTCTTGAATCAGGATTATTTTTTAATTGGTCTACCAATTTAGTTATTTGATCAATTGTACCACCATCATTTGAAGGCCAACTTCTCCATTGGTGACCATAAACAGGACCTAAGTCTCCATTTTCATCAGCCCACTCATCCCAGATGGATACTTTGTTATCTTTTAGGTATTTAATGTTTGTATCTCCCTGAAGAAACCACAAAAGTTCAACAATGATTGATCTCAAATGAAGTTTTTTAGTTGTTAAACATGGAAAACCTTTGGATAAATCGTACCTACTTTGATAACCAAAAACAGATATGGTTCCTGTACCAGTTCTATCTTCTTTTTTAGTTCCGTTATCTAAGATATGTTGAAGTAAATCGTGATATTGTTTCATGACTTTTTAATCTACTGAATTTTAAATCGAAATTAATCAATTTTAAAATGATTAGCAGTTATTTTTTTTCATTTTTATTAACAGAATAATCAATTGAAAAGAATCTTTTTTAAGATTGTTGAGTAGTCGTCTTTTACAAAGAATTTTAGGGTCATGTTTATTATTATAGGGAGTTAAGAAAATAACTTTATCATTCTGAATGTTTTTATATTTCTTTTACTCGAAAGCTATACTTTCTCTCTCTCTTGAGCTGAAAAAAGTATCCACCACGAAGTAGTAGCGAAGCTAAAAACAGCTTTTCAATTTTACAAGGAACTTTTTATGTTCCGTTTCACTAC
>Ga0228614_1000508_pt1 | contig 21825 bp, 20 predicted proteins | sample 15DmetaG_FD_190531 | JGI IMG/M metagenome (GOLD analysis project Ga0228614, IMG submission 190531) | Seawater microbial communities from Monterey Bay, California, United States - 15D | ecosystem: Environmental > Aquatic > Marine > Coastal | place: USA: California | collected 2016-10-13
AATTCTTACAAGCGTATTTGAACGAATTTTGTTACAAATTAAACCGTAGATACTTTGGATTCAGACTATTTAATAGATTAGTTATTGCAACTATTAATAATTAATGGTATAATTGTGACTACTCAATAAAATTAATTATAGTAATATTACAATGTTAACATTTTCTAAAATCTTTAATGCAAAAGATTTTTAATTGTTGATTTAATATTAGATATTAGCATAAATTAAAATTATTTAAACCATGGAAACAACAATAGATTTAGAAAAAGAATTAGAAGCATTAAAATCAAAACTTACAGGTGATATGTTCACCGATATGGATATCAAAGATGAAATTCACAATCTTGAAATGAAAATTAAAGGTGTTAAGCCTATGGATTCTCATATTGATTGTATTGGTTGTGGTTCTTAATTATTTAAAAATAAATATGATACAATCATTTAAACTATTATCCGTATTATTCCTAATTTCTTATTCAAGTTTATTCTCTCAAAACCTTTTAGATTTAAACTCGAATGATGCAAAAGTATTTTTCACTTATGTTAGTGAAGAAACAAAAGGAGAGATTAGTAATGTAACGGCTAAAATCAGTATTGATTCAAGCAACGTACTTAATTCAATAATTGAAGGGAAATTAGATATCAGTAACCTAACAACATCAAATGGTATTAGGGACAAACATTTAAAATCTAAAACCTATTTTCATATTAAAGAATACCCAGAAATCGAATTTAAAAGTCAAGAGATTATTTTCAATAAAAACTCAAATGACACTATTGCTCCAATAACCTGTAAGGGAACTTTATTTATGAAGGGATTTAAAAAAACTGTGATATTTGATTTATATTATTCAGAACAGTCTGTGAAATTAAAATCAAAGATTTATGCTGATGATTTTGGAGTAGCCATCAAACCAGGAAGAGAAAATAGTTTAGTTGAAGTTGAAATAATAATCAAAAGGTAAATTTAATTATATTGCCTCTAAAGAATCAGGATTAATCCTGATTTTTTTTTGCTTATATAAATTCCCTACAGCTTGTTTAAATGTTTTTTTACTCATTCCAACTGTATCTCTTATGTCGTCTGGGTCACTCTTATCAGTTAAATACAAAACACCTTTTCTGTTATTAATTAAAGCTAACAGCCTTTCAGCATTTGGCTCTATTTTTTCATAACCAGATTTTTCAAGCCTAACATCCAACTTACCATCCTCACGAATATTATACACATAACCAATTGTATAATCTCCACGTCTTAATTTTCTTGTAACGTCATTATGATAAATAATACCTAAAAACTTACCCTCGATAACAATTTTAACTCCTAAATCGAAGCTTTCACAAATTAGTATTTCTACTTCTTTATTAATTTCAATTTCTGAAGTATCTACTGAAAAATACTTATTAGTTTTTGCAGTGGCTACTAATCTATTCGTCTCTGTATCTAGTTTAAGGTAAATTAAATAGTATTTATCTTCTTCTAATTTGGTAGTTTGTTCTCTAAAAGGAACTAATAAATCTTTTTCTAAACCCCAGTCCAAAAACGCTCCAAAAGGAGTTACCTCTTTCACTCTTAGATAAGCAAATTCGTTTAATGTTATGAATGGTTTTTCAGTTGTAGCTACAAGTCTATCTTCAGAGTCTTTATATAAAAATACCTCAATATCTTCTCCAACCGACATTTCATGAGTCAAATACTTGTTTGGAAGAAGTACGTCATTATCCTCATCATCACCAAGGTAAGCTCCAACAGTTGTTAATCTAAGAATTCGTAAAGTATTATATTCTCCTATTTTCATTATTGATATCTATTTCTAAAAAAAGAAAGATGAAGATGCTTTTGAATTAATTATTACACATGGCAATAAAGATTCATTGGTAATTAATTTCTGTGCAAAAGTATCGAATTGAGGTAATATACTTGCTGAATGATATGCAATAGCAACTAAATCTATTTCTTTTGTTGTGCAGAAATTCATTATTTTAGAATGGTAGGAACCACTCTCGTTTATCAATTCTACAGTGCAATTTATACCTCTTTCTTCGTATTGCTTTTTGACAATTAAAACTCTATTTTTTATCTTTCTACTCAAAATCTCATCGTCTTGTTGCTCAGCAATTAAAAAGACTTCAGCTTTATACATATTAGCTAAATCTCCTGCAACATTTACAATCTGTAAACTTTCTTTTTCTAAATCTATAGGTACAAGAATTTTTTTAACAGATTTAACTTCGGTATCTTTTTGAATAACGAAGAAAGGAACATCAGAGCTTGTAATAACCTTCATTGCAAAACTTCCGAATATTTTCTGCATACCCCTTTGACCATGTGTCCCCATAATTATAAGGTTAACATTTTCTTCCTTTACTATTAAAGCTATGTCCTCAAAAATATTACCAACTCTCACTAAAGGAACAATAATAGTATTATCAGAAGAAGGAGTTTCAGAAATAATTCTTTTTAACTTCTCTTCAGCATCATCTAACTTAGACTTATCATCAACAAGGTGAACTAACTTAATTTCATTATTTAAGTTAGTACTTAAATTCATAGCATAATTTAAAGCAGCTTCTCCAACTGGAGTAAAATCATGTAATACGAGGTAAGTATTCTTATTCATCTTCAATGTGTTAATTACTTTGCAAATATACTCATAAACTAAATTGTTAAATTAATAACTTAATAACAATTCAATCGTTATAACTTGTTATTCTACTTTTTGTAAGGATAATTTGAATATGATTCTGGAGTTCTTCGATTTCTCCAACCACCCTTTCTTTTCAAAAAGTTAAAATTCAATTTAATCTTATCGTTTTTTTCAGTATCCATGTCTGGTGTTCTTGCAACGTGAACATTTCCACCATTAGCAGCTTTTTTATCGGATGGATCTATCCATTTGTTATCAATCTCCCTAGTTTCCAACTCTCCCGTTTTCTTATTCTGAACAAAAACTTTTAGCTTCTCACCACCTTTTTTATTCACTCCAACAACAGCTTCTTGAAGTACCCACTTATTTTTATAGTAAATGAATGCATCGTATGAAAAGTCAGGAACATAATAAGAATAGAAACCTGTCATACTTGGAGTTTCTGGAGACAAATGATCATAAATTATTCTTTTATATTCTTTTTCATACTTCAAAGACATGTAAGCTTTTTTAGAATACTCAAAGAAAATTCTTTTTTTAGTTCCATCGTTTGTTTTAAATACAGAACTCCCCAAACGAGGACTATTTCCTGTGAAATAAAGAACATCTATAACTTTAATGTTGCTCATAGAGTTATTAGCGTCCATACCTAACAAGGTATACATTGTTCTATTTCCTTTAGTTATTGGAATAATCTTATAATATAAAGCACCATACCAATTTTTTGAATCAAGAACACCATCAGGTCTTGAAGGGAGCATCAATGAGTTATCCACTAATTCACTCAGGAAAATTTTCTTTTTCCGCTTATCTTTTCTTAAAATGTAACAAAAATATTTTTGACTGTGATCATCCATCTCAATATTCCAATTAAAAAAACGAAGTAAATTATCATCACTTTTAATTGTACCGAGAGTTTTTAATTTTGAAAAAGGGTAATCAAAAACACCATCTAACTGAAGAATTTCTTCTAAATATGATTTAAAGATCTTATTATTCTTCAACTTTTCAGTATTATTTTCTGATGACCTTAAAGTTTTCAAATATGAATTTAACTTTACTTCTTTTTCAAAGAGCACTGAATCTTTTTGCGAAAAAAGAGAAAAGCTAAGTAAAAAAAAGATGTAGAATATTAACTTCATGTTTTAATTGTCATTAATAATACTATTATTTAATTCAAATGTTATTAATAGTATTTATCTTAGTAACGTTCAAAACTAAGAATAGTTACTAATTAGTAAATATTTTTATTATTAAATTATATTATTAAAAATACGTCAAATTGAAAAAGTCAATTACAATTTCTATTATTATCTCTATAATTACTACTATCACTTTTTTAGTATTAACTTTATCTCAAATCAATTTCTTCAACTCTTTTAGCTTACTATTACTATCCTTATCAATATCAGTTTCTCTACTATCTATAAAACTTCTTGAGGGTCTAAAAAGAATTAAAATAGTGCTTTTAATTACTATTTTATTGAACTCTATAATTGGAATTTCCTTATTTTCAAAAGGTATATTAAGACAATATGAATGGCTTCCATTTATTCCACTTGTGATTTTAGTTAGTTTAGCACTATCTCAATCTATTAAAAACCAAGACAAATTAAATACGTTTACGGCTTTTGGAATATCTTTTTCTACATTTTTAATAGCCATCCCTATGGTTTTAATAGTTGAATCTTCTTTATATTACATTACAACTTTCACTTTATTAAGCCTAAGTTCGATAGCTTTTTTTATAGTTTTATTTAAACATAAATAAATTTAGTTAAAGTTTCTTTTCCAAGTATTCATATGCTTTTTGAATAACAATAAATCTATTCTTTGCTATTTCTACCTGATCCTCACCTTCTGATTCAAACTTATCAGGATGATACTTCATGACTAATGAGCGATAAGCTTTCTTTATTTCTTCAAAAGTCACACCATCTTTTAAACCTAAGATCTTTAAGGATTTCTTCTTTTCAAAATCAACTTTTGTTTTCTTATTATTTACGTTATTGTTGGTATTAGATTTTAAATACATTGCTAGAATAGACTGAAAATCTGATTCTTTTAAATTTAAACTTCGAACCAAACTTAAAAGTAACTTGTACTCAGAGGCTTTAATAGTTTTATCTACCATAGCCAAACCAGTTAAGAAGTAAACAATTTGCAGCTTATAAATATCTTTATATAAATTATTATTCAACCAATCACACACCATCTTACTTTTAATAGGGTAACGAAGTGAAAACCGAAGTAAAAACTTAAAATCTAAATCACTATTTGGAAACTTCTTATTAAAATAACTAACAGAATAATAAAACTTTGAATTACTTTCTTCTGGATTAACCCTAATCAATAAACCAGATAAACTTATATATGCTTTTAATAGATTGTCAGAATTATATTTTAGACCACTTGGGAAGTAGCCTTTTTTCCATTTTGATGTTTGTATTTTCTGATAAATTAATAAAACAGTTAAAAAAAAAGGTATTAGTAAAAAAACTACTGTCAAAAGAACACCTACAAAAGAAGGTTCTTCATTCATTTTCTCTATCTCAACAGTACGTAGTAAAAGAATTACCATTGTTTAAAATATAAAAAAAGCTGTCCTAAAAAATATTAGAACAGCTTAGATTATTAAATCGTATTAAGGTTTATTTTTTTCTAGCATTTTTTTGCTCTTGTTGCATTTTCTGCATAGCCTCTAAACGCTCTTGAAATTTTGATTTTTTCTTAACTTGAGTTGAATTATTAGCTTTTTTTGCAGCCATTTTAGCCTTAAGTTTTTCCTCATCAACAAATAAGTTTTTAATAGCCACCATTAATAGAATAGAAATCAAAGTTGAAATAAAGTAATAATAACTTAAACCTGCAGCGTAATCATTAAATATAAAAATCATCATTACAGGAAAGATATACATGATAACTTTCATATTTGGCATTCCTGGTTGTTGAGGCTGCACTGTATTTCCACTATTCAACCACGTATAAATTAAAGTTGTTGCTGACATCAATAATGTAAACAAACTTACATGGTCTCCGTATGGCCAAATATTGACACCAAAATCATAGATAGAATCAAATGATGATAAATCATCTGCCCATAAAAATGATTTTTGACGCATTTCAAAGGAGGCTGGAAAAAATCTAAACACCGCTAATAGAATAGGCATTTGAATTAACATCGGAACACATCCAGCTAAAGGACTTGCTCCAGATTCTTTATACAATGCCATCATTTCTACTTGCTTTTTCATAGCATCTTCCTTGTTAGGAAACTTTGCATTTAACTCATCAATTTCAGGTTTAAGAATTCTCATCTTAGCTGAAGAAACATACATCTTCCACTGAATAGGCATTAAAATTAATTTTAAAACTAACGTTAAGAATAAAATTGAAATACCAATACCAAAACCAAGCGTACCACTAAAGAATTCAAAAATAGGATTTACTGCATAAATATTTATCCATCTAAACAACCCCCATCCAAAGTTTATAATGTCATCATAACCACTTTCATAAGATTTTAAAACATCAAAATCATTTGGTCCGAAAAACCAATTAAATGAAACATTGACATCTTCTGCATTATCTAGGTTAAGATTTAAAGTTGCAGTATAATCTTTTAAATGAGAATATTGTTTTTTATCCCCTTCATTGTAATTTCTAATTTTAAAAGAAGTCCCTGTTTTACCAAAACTATTCTTAGGTTTTAGAATAGATGAAAAATAACTTTGTTTAAAAGCTACCCATTGTATATCTTCTTCTGCAACATCTTCATCATCTGAAGCCTCACTTAAATAATCCAATCCTGTTTCGTTGTTCATATAACAAACAGTTGAAACCATTCTTTGAGACTTAAATAAACGCTCAGTCTTTCTTAAAGAAGCAGACCAATTAAGTTGTATGTTTTTAGCAGAAGTGTTTTTCTCAAAACCTTTTAATTTTACATTGTAATCTAAATCATAAGCATTTTCATTCAAAGCATATGTAAATTGAACTACTTTACCATCTTTTGTCTTGTGCTTAAAAGTGATTTTATCTTTAGACCTGTTTTGAACTTTAAAATTTAAAAGTCCAGTTTTGAAATCCCCACCATTAACCGGAAAACTTAATTCATTAATTGCATCTCCCTTACCAAACAATCTTAAAGGTTGAATTTTATCGTCTTCTTTACTAAAATTATGATACGATTCAAACTCCTTTAAATAAACCGCTGCAACTTTACCTCCTTTTGAAGAAAAATCAACAATTAATTTACTGTTTTCAAGTCTATAAAATTCTTCTTTTTGAAAAACCTTTTCTTCTGGGGAAGACAAATTGGATTTTTCACTTTCCTCCTTTTTATCAGAAACAACTTCACTTTCCTCTTCAATTTTCTCACCAGAATTAGTTGATGAAACTTCTTGTTTCTTAGCTTCTACCTTTTCCTTCTCAGCAATTTCCTCTGGAGTAGGTTGATTAAAGATTGTAAAACCTGCAAGTATTACACCTATTAAAACTAAACCAATTATACTTTTTTTATCCATATCTATTTATTGTTATGTGTTATTGCAGCATTAATAAATGCAACAAATAATGGGTGAGGATTTTCAACCGTACTTTTATATTCAGGATGATATTGAGTTCCTACAAACCAAGGATGAGAAGGAATTTCGACAACTTCCACTAAACCAGTCTCTGGATTTTTTCCAGTTGCTATCATTCCAGCTTTTTCAAAATCTTCTAAATAGGCATTATTAAACTCAAAACGATGTCTATGACGTTCATAAATCAGATCTGAATTGTAAGCTGATGATGAATTTGAATTTGGTTTTAATTGGCACTTATAAGCTCCTAGACGCATTGTCCCCCCTAGTTTTGCAATATTCTTTTGCTCTTCCATCATATTAATAACTGGGTAATTACATTCCTCAGCTATTTCAGTTGTATGAGCATCAGACCAACCAATTACATTTCTAGCAAATTCGATTACAGCACATTGCATCCCTAGACAAATACCTAAAAATGGAATATCATTCTCTCTAGCAAACTTAACAGCTTCTATTTTTCCTGAAATACCTCTAGAGCCAAAACCTGGAGCAACTAATATTGCATCCAAACCACTTAACTCATCTTCGATATTTGACTTCTTTAGTTTTTCAGAATGAATCCACTTAACATTAACACGACAATCATTATATGCACCTGCATGAATAAACGCTTCACTTATAGATTTATAAGAGTCCTTTAATTCTACATACTTTCCTACCAAACCAACATTTACAGTTTTTGTAGGATTCTCAACGTAACCTAAAAATTTCTTCCAACTATCTAAATTAGGTACAGATTTGCTCGATAGACCAAGTTTTTCTAGTACAACTTTATCTAATTCCTCTTTTTGCATTAACAAAGGAACTTCATAAATAGTATTAGCATCTTTTGCTTCAATTACTGCATTCATATTAACATTACAGAATTTAGCAATTTTCTTTCTTAAAGTAAGGTCCAAATCGTGCTCAGATCTACAACAAAGAATATCTGGTTGAACTCCTAATTCTAATAATTGTTTAACAGAGTGTTGTGTAGGTTTTGTTTTTAATTCACCTGCAGCAGCTAGATAAGGTATAAGAGTAAGATGTATTACAATACAATCATTTTCAAACTCCCACATCATTTGCCTCACCGCTTCTACATAAGGTAAAGATTCAATATCTCCAACTGTACCTCCTATCTCAGTAATAACGATATCAAAATCTCCTTTTTTAGAAACTGACTGAATACGTTCTTTTATTTCATTTGTAATATGAGGTATTACTTGAACAGTTTTGCCCAAAAACTCACCTTTTCTTTCTTTTTCAATAACTGATTGATATATCCTACCAGTAGTTACATTATTAGCTTGAGAAGTTGGTACATTTAAAAAACGTTCGTAATGACCTAAATCTAAATCCGTTTCAGCGCCATCATCAGTTACAAAACATTCTCCATGTTCGTAAGGGTTTAAAGTCCCTGGATCAATATTTATGTAAGGATCTAATTTTTGAATTGTTGTTGAATAACCTCTAGCTTGTAACAATTTTGCTAAAGAAGCAGCTATGATACCTTTACCTAAAGAAGATGTAACTCCGCCTGTTACAAAAATGTACTTTGTTGAATTTGACATATAAATTTTATGATGTGTAACTACGGGGCGCAAAGTTACTACATTCATTTAAGTAAACGTTACCAATTTTGTTTTTTTTTCAAAAATCACAAGTTCTACTTTATAATATCATTTAATGTTAGTTTATTTCTATTTTTGATAAAAAATAACAACCCTTATAAAAGAAAAAAAATGAATGTTATACTTCAAATTCTAATCTTATTAATAACTGCTTTTGGAATAATTTACACTGTTTACTTATTCTTAAACAAACAAAATTCCCGAGAATTAAACCAATTAAAGACAGAGCTTAAAAAAGACAGACAAAACTTCTTTCTTCCAAACAGAGTAGAAGCTTATCAAAGAATCATACTACTACTAGAAAGAATAAACCCAAATAGTCTTATAATGAGAAATCACAATCCATCTTTATCTGCTAAAAGCATGCAAAGTGAACTTCTAAAAGTCATAAGAGATGAATTTGATCACAATATAGCTCAACAAATCTTCATATCTATTGAAGGTTGGGAAACAGTTAAAAATTCTAAAGAAGAAATAGTTAAAGTTATAAATCTAGCAGCTAATCAATTAAATGAAAACGCAAGTTCAACTGAATTAGCAGCACAAATCTTTGAGATAGTAAGTGAAATAAAAACGTTACCCGTTGAGTCAAGCATTAACCTATTGAAAAAGGAATTACAGCAATTATTTTAACGAACCCTTAAACTTCTACCAATTTTCAAAATGGTAGTTGTTCTAATACCGTTTAATCTACAAATTCTAGAAACAGTTGTACTATTTTTACGAGCAATTGAAGAAAGAGTATCTCCTGGTCTAACTTTATAGTATTTTCTTGATGAATTAATATGAGGCACTGTAAGTCCTGCACCAAATTCAGAAGCTTTTGCACCTGGAGCAAACAAATGTCTATGTACTAGTAAATTCTGATCTTTATAGGTAGCATTTTTAAAATCTATAATTTCTTCAGGGTTGATAGGAGCATCATAAAACCTAACCTCAAAATGTAAATGAGATCCATATGAATGACCTGTATTACCACCTAAACCGATAACATCTCCAGCTTTCACTTCTTGATTAGGAGCACAAAGAAGTTGATCTAAATGAGCATAATAAGACTCTAAACCATTATAATGTCTTATTATCACTAGATTTCCGAACCCTCCATGATTATACCTCGAATACCTAACTTTACCAGACCAAGCAGCACGAATAGTATCTCCTACCTCAACATCTATATCAATCCCTTGGTGATACCTTCCCTTTCTATACCCATACCTTGAAGTAATATTACCATCAAAAGGAATACAAAACTCATCATCATTTTCATCATTCACACAAATCCATAATGTATCTTTCATGGAAGACAACAAATGTGTTTGGTCATTTGAATAACAAACATTATTATCCCAATCTCTTGGAAAAACAACTAAAGTATCAGGATTTAAAAGAGAATTAACATATTCATTCAAAATACCGTCAAAATCATCATCTACAACGTATTTCCATTTATTATCACTAAAGATTACAATATCACCCTTCTCACTTGAAATTGTATCTAGAGGAAATTGAGCGAAACTTTTAAAAGAAAAACTTAAAAGTAGAAGTAAAATAAAAAATCTCAACATTAAAAAAATTATATTGTATTAAATCAAGGACTAAAAATAGAATGGTAAAAATAAGGAATCTGAATTACTTTTCAGTAACATCCGTTACAAGTATATTATACAATAGGTTTTCACCAGGCTTAACCATCCCCTCTAAACCTTTATCTCCATATGCTTCTGAAGAAGGAATCAACACTAACATCCTATCCCCTCTTTTAGAACCAAGTAAAGATTTTTTTAACCCTGGAACAATCCCCCTATCTGACATATACATAGTATATGGATCTTTTTCTCTATAAGAATTATAATAAAAAGGGTTACTTTTAGTACTAATCATACAATGAAACTGAACGGCATTATTTTCAGAGAATATAACACTAGATTTCTTACTCTTTTCAAAAACCCAAACTTTACTACCATCCACTTCTCGAGATGGCTTCATTTTTTTGATAATACTAATCGTTAGATAGTTATCAGAATTAGGTGGTATAAACCAATCTTTTTCACCATCTTTTTTAATCCCCTTATCACCTCGAGCTAGCTTGGCAGGTATCTTTATTTTGGCTACATCTCCAACATTTAATTGGTTCAAAGCAAAATCCCATCCTTTTGTTTGCATTTGATAACCAACTATAAAAGGAAAATAATCTTTATTCCATAAATGATTTCCATCTACGACTTTACCGTTTTTAAGAGAAACTTTAAAATCGATTAAGACAACATCATCATCTTGAACCCTTTCACCATCACCTCGTTTGGTCCATGAAATAATAACTCCATTATCAAAAACCTTATTTGAATCTATTGGAACATCATTTACATCGATTGGTTTGTTCTCTTTTTTGACAGACCTTTCCTTTTGGTTAAAATCTACACCTTCTTTATCTTCTTTTTGAACTCCAGAATTTGAACAAGAAAAAAGAATAGTTATTATTAGAAATAAACTATATTTCATTTTACTTTTTATATAAAATCTCAACTAATTGAACATCTATCAAAATTGGTGTTAAAGGCGGAATCTTATTATAATCTCCACTTAAACCGTGAGCCAAATGGCTTGGTATAATCATTTTAGCTTTGTCACCGACATACATTTGCTTTAAACCTTCCTGTAAACCAGTTTCAATTTCACTATGATCAATCTCAACCTCCAAAACTTCATCTTCACCAGATTCATAACACACCTTCTCGTCTAAAGTCATCACTTTATACTTAATATCGACTGTCATTCCAGGGAGAGCCCTTTCGCCTTTACCTTTTTCGTAGATATAATACTGAAGTCCTGATCCGGTTTCAGACATTTTCCAATCCTTATGCCTTTCTAAAAAAAGTTTAATATCAATTTTTTCTTCCAGAGTTATCACTCTATTTAGTTCTATTGATTTTTCTTTATTCCAATCAATTTCTTTTTTCAAGGGCTTATCATTAGAGCAACTAATAATAAACAGAATGAAGAAAGCTAATAAAATGAAGACACTAATAGATTTATGAAAAAAAACTTTCATTAGAAGATAATTTACTTCGCTTGTTTCACCTCAATAGCATTTAAACCTTTAGGACCTTTTTCTGTTTTGAAAGAAACACGATTACCCTCTTTAATTTCTTCTAAATGCCCATTTATATGTGTAAAAATACTTTCTTGTGAATCTTGGCATTTAATAAACCCATAACCTTTTGATGTATCAAAAAAGGAAACAGTACCAATTCTCATACCGTCATTTTCATCTGCCTCTTCACGAGTAGGAACACCTAACGCTATATTTTCTGCAATTACTTTTTTCTTTTTTGTTGGATCTGGAGGAGTAGAGGAAATATTTCCATTTTCATCAACATAGGCAATCATATCATCAAAATTCCCAGAACCAGGATTAGCTTTTCTTTCCTCTTTAAGCTTCGCTTTATCTTCTTTCTTTTTTTTCCTTTTGTTTTCTTTCTCCTTTTTGTTCCAAGTCTCTTGTGATTTTCCCATAATTAATTTTTAATGATTTAATGTAACAGTACAATCAAGAATACAAGAATTGTAAAAACAATAACTGAAAAACGATTAAATACCTTCTACAAAGGTAAAAAGAATAATAGGATTAATAAGGCATGTATTAGAAAAACATCAAATTAATTGAAAAAATCCCACGTAACCCCCAAACGAACAAAGTTTGGCAGAACGGGATAACCTGTAACTATTTGATTCCTTTTATCTATAAGAGAATATTGTAAGTTTTCAATTCTAGCATACATCCTAAACTCACTTATTTCAAAACCAAAATAAGTACTGAATGAAAAATAATCATTAAAACGACTAATATCATTACTAAAAACAAATGCATCCACTACGGGGTTATAACTTAAAGTATTATACGAAGAAAAATATGAAACGTCTACTCCAAAAATCGCCTCCATTTTTTTAGCTTTAAACAACTTCCCTTTAACAAACACTCTGCTATTTAAAACATAATTTGGAGCAAGATTTAAATTATTTGAGATAAAATTTAAACTGAAAGTAGGATTAAAATAAAAATGCTTATAATTTAACCCTCCTCCCAACTCTAACGTTTGCATGTTTATTGAACTTAAAGTATCATTTCTCCATTTATCACCGATAAAAAAATAATTATTTCTCATTGTATAATTTGACAACTGAAAGTGAACACTCTGATTATTCAACATATTCTTTTTCATTATTAGACTTTGTTTAAACTTTGTTTGTAAATCAAAATCCAACAAATTCAAATCATACAGATTAGAATAATACTTTCTTTGATTAAACAAAGGCCATAACTTTGAATATAACACCTCCCCCGAAAACTCAAGTCCTTTTAACTCAAAAGAAAAAAAAGAATTATTGTACCTCTCTCTTCCAGCTCCAATCAAATTAAAACTAAACTCATTCTTCAAACGAACTCTTCCATTAGAATAATCAAAATCAGAAGTTATACTAAGCTCGCTTGTATCGCTATGAGCACCTAAATTTTGATAATGTAAATACCTTTGTTTAGCTAAAACATTTAAAAACAAACGGTCATTTTTCACATAAACCCCTAATCCATTTTGCAAAACAGCTGTTCTGTATTGATCTCTTGTAATTATAGAATCATAATTATAACTAGATAGCAAAACATCATTCGAAAACTCTCTACTCACAGAGTTAAAAGAATGAAAAGATTGAATCCCTTTAGAAGAATAAGATAAACTGTCTTTCTTTTTATGATAAAAATTTGAAAACGTGACATCTGCTGTTTTAAAAATACTTCTTGCATTATCATATTTTACTGGAAGAAAACTGACCCCTTGTTCATCAATAAAAGCATCATCTAAAACACCTCCACTCAAACCAATATCCTTATTCCCAAACGACCCTAAAAATAAAAAATCAACATTTGTCCCTAAACGAGTTAACTGAACATTTAGATCATTCTTCAAAAAGTCGCTATTACGAATAAAACCAGAAGAACTTGACCTATTATACTCAATATTCAACAAAGTACTTTTAGCTGAATGTTGATAATCAAAATGAACAAATTGAGTACCATTCCCTCCAAAAGAATATGAAAACCCCAAATGAGGTAATGCTGAAAATTTCATTTTAGAATAAACAGGTATATTGACAAAATTCAATAAGCTTGGATTAGAATATATAAGGTTAGTTGAAAGATAATTATTCAAACCATCAAGAACACCTCCGGAAAAAGTAGACATAGGAAAGGAATATGAAAAATCCACTGAATCCAATTCACCACCAGTTCTATAACTATAATTTACAGTATCTATTTCTTGAGAAAAAGAAAAGCAAGAAAGAAAACTAAAAAAAATAAAAAGAAAAAACCTCTCCATAAAGACACCTTAAATCAAATGATAAAGATAATTTATTACATACAAAAAAAGGGGCAAAAGCCCCCTTAAATATTATATCAAATCTTGATGATTACATTTTATTAATTAAAACCTGTAAACCTGATTTTAAGTTAGCTGCTTTGTTAGAATGAATAATGTTTCTTTTAGCAAGCTTATCAATCATTGTAGTAACTTCAGGAAATAATTTAACTGCTTCAGCTTTATCCTCAGTAGTTCTAATTCTTCTTATAGCATTACGAACAGTTTTGTGCTGATACTTATTTCTAAGTCTTTTAACACCGTTAGATCTTACTCTTTTCTTTGCAGATTTATGATTCGCCATTTTTTTTCTTTTTTATTAGAACCTTATTAAGTCCATGTTTTTAGTTGTAGCCCATAGGAGAATCGAACTCCTGTTACCAGGATGAAAACCTGGCGTCCTAACCACTAGACGAATGGGCCATTTCAATTTTATCAGTAGCCCATAGGAGAATCGAACTCCTGTTACCAGGATGAAAACCTGGCGTCCTAACCACTAGACGAATGGGCCAAAAATCAAATCAATATTGATTTCGGAGTGCAAATATAAGTCGAAAATATTTATATACAAACCATTTTAAGTTTTTTTTTTCTTTTTTTTCACTCAACCTTGAAACAAGCGTAAGTAACAAAAAAAATAAAACACTAAAAAACAATAACTTACAAGCAAAAATAGACTAAACAATAAATCTTTATTAAAAGAAATACAATTAGACTTTTAAAGTTAATTATATTTGTTTAAAAGCTTTTTCTATGCAAAAAATACTTAATAAAAAGGATATAGACCAAAAGATTACGAGATTAGCTCATCAAATAATTGAAAACACTTTTGAAATAGAACACTTATTTATTGGTGGGATAACGGGTAATGGTGAAATATTAGCGGAAGAAATAACTAAGATCATTAAAGCTAATTCAAATCAAAAAATAACGAATTTCAGCGTCTCTCTTAACAAGAATGAACCTTGGTCTGAGTCAATAGAGTTATCTATACCACAAAATGTTTTAAAACACGGTTATATATTACTCGTTGATGATGTATTAAACTCTGGTAAAACAATGCAATACGCTCTCATCAAACTTCTTGAACAAGCAACGATAGCTATAAAAACAGTTGCCCTAGTAGACAGACAACACAGAAGATACCCGATAAAAGCTGATTTTGTTGGCCTTAGTCTTTCGACTACCCTAAAAGAAAGAGTTACCATTGATTTATCCAATGAAAACAAAACAGCATACCTTGTTTAAAAACTATTATGAAAAAAACAACAGAATCTACTTCCAAGTACAACTCATTAGAAAACATGTCGACATTTGACATACTATCTAACATCAACAAAGAAGACAAAATAGTTCCTTTAGCTATTGAAAAAGAAATAAAAGCTATTGAAAGCTTTATAGAAGCCGCCTACTTAAAAATGAAATCTGGAGGAAGACTATTCTATATTGGAGCTGGAACAAGCGGAAGACTAGGTATTGTTGACGCGAGCGAGTGTCCACCAACATTTGGGGTAAGTAACGACTTAGTAATTGGTATTATCGCTGGTGGTGATACTGCAATCAGAAATGCTGTAGAGTTTGCTGAAGATGACATTAATCTTGGATGGCTAGACTTAGAAAAACATAATATTAACAAAAACGACATTGTAGTAGGTATTGCAGCATCAGGATCAACCCCTTATGTAGTTTCTACCATTGAAAAAGCAAACCAAAATAATATTTTAACTGCAGGCATCTCTTGCAACCCTGAAAGCCCACTTTCGAAAGTATCCCAACACCCTATAACACCCGAGGTAGGACCTGAATTCATTACTGGAAGCACAAGAATGAAATCAGGAACCGCTCAAAAACTTATACTGAACATGATTTCAACTTCTTTGATGATAAAACTTGGAAAAGTAAAAGGAAATAAAATGGTTGACATGCAACTTAGCAACACTAAATTAATTGATAGAGGGGTTAAAATGATCTTGGAAAAAGTCGATATAGAATATGATACAGCAGAAAAAGAATTAAAAAAACTTGGATCTGTAAGGTTAGTATTAGAAAAGTACAATAAATAAAAAAGGGAGTTTTGAAACTCCCTTTTTATTTGCAGATTAAAGAAATCTTATATTATTTTTTACTTTTTGATTTTTTAGCTTTCTTGATAGTTACTTTTAAATCTGTCTCACCATCAACTAAATCTAACAAGATGGTATCTCCATCTGAAAGTTTAGAGTTTACAATTTCCTCAGCTAAAGGATCTTCGATTAATTTTTGAATTGCTCTTTTTAATGGACGAGCACCAAATTTTTCATCGTAACCTCTTTCACAAATATAATCTTTAGCTTTTTCAGTCATTTCAATCGTATAACCTAAATCATTCAACCTACTATACAACTTAACTAATTCTAAATCAATAATTTTATGAATATCCTCTCTAGTTAATGAATGGAATAAAATCATATCGTCTACCCTATTCAAAAATTCTGGTGAGAAAGCTTTTCTTAATGCGTTTTGAATAACGACTTTAGAATTCTCTTCAATTTGCTCTGTTTGAGACTTAGTTCCAAAACCTACACCAGTTCCAAAATCAGCTAACTGTCTTGCTCCGATATTAGAAGTCATTATGATAATTGTATTCTTAAAATCAATTTTACGACCTAAACCATCAGTCATGTGACCATCATCTAAAACCTGTAACAACAAATTAAAAACATCTGGGTGCGCTTTTTCAATCTCATCCAATAAAACAATTGAATAAGGTTTTCTTCTAACTTTTTCAGTTAACTGACCACCTTCTTCATAACCAACATATCCCGGAGGTGCTCCAACTAATCTAGAAATAGAAAATTTCTCCATGTATTCAGACATATCAATTCTAATTAAAGAATCTTCTGAATCAAATAAATATTTAGAAAGAACTTTCGCTAACTGAGTTTTACCAACTCCAGTTGGCCCTAGAAAGAAAAATGAACCAATTGGCTTGTTTGGATCTTTAAGACCGGCTCTACTTCTCTGTATCGCTTTAACCACTTTACCAACAGCCTCATCCTGACCAATCACGCTACCTTTCATCGCTTCAGCCATAACCGCAAGCTTAGAACTCTCTCCTTCATTTATTTTTGTAGCAGGCACACCACTCATCATTGAAACAACCTCAGCAACATCTTGCTCAGTAACTTGAACACGATTAGCTTTAGACTCCTCGTCCCATTTTTTGTTAGCTACATCCAACTCATCCTGAAGCTTTCTTTCATTATCTCTTAATTCAGCAGCCTTTTCGTACTGTTGAGATTTAATAACTTCATTTTTAAGTTCTTTTAATTCTTCAATCTTCCCTTCTATATCTACTATCTCAGAAGGAACATTGATATTAGTAATATGAACCCTAGAACCAACTTCATCCAAAGCGTCAATTGCTTTATCTGGTAAATGCCTATCTGTAATATACCTTTCCGTCAATTTCACACACGCCTCAATAGCATCTTCAGTATAATTAACTGAATGATGAGCCTCATAACGCTCCTTAATATTATTTAAAATCTGAATAGTCTCCTCTTCTGTTGTAGGTTCAATTAAAACCTTTTGAAAACGACGAACCAAAGCACCATCTTTTTCTATATGTTGACGGTATTCATCTAGGGTAGTAGCACCAATAGCTTGCATTTCACCTCTAGCTAAAGCAGGCTTAAACATGTTAGCTGCATCAAGTGACCCACTAGCACCTCCAGCTCCTATGATTGTGTGAATCTCATCAATAAAAAGAATGATTTCAGGATTCTTCTCAATTTCTTGCATTACAGCCTTCAACCTTTCTTCAAATTGACCTCGGTATTTTGTACCTGCAACTAATGAAGCTAAGTCTAAAGAAACTATTCTTTTATTGAACAAAACTCTTGAAACCTTACGTTGAACAATTCTCAATGCTAAACCTTCCGCTACAGCACTCTTACCAACACCAGGTTCTCCAATCAATATTGGATTATTCTTTTTTCTTCTAGATAATATTTGACTAACTCTTTCAATTTCTTTATCACGACCTACTATAGGATCTAACTTCCCTGATTCAGCCATTTTAGTAAGATCACGACCAAAATTATCTAAAACAGGAGTTTTTGATTTTGGGTCATTTGATTTCTTCTGAGTAGCAAAAGATTCACCTTCCTCTTCTGCACCTCCAGGAAATTCTGCTCTCGGTGCTGTTTTTTCGTCTTTCATAGTTTCTAATTCATCTTTAACATTGTCATAAATCACACCATATTTATTAAGAATACGGCACGCAACGCTATCCTCTTCTTTGAGAATAGACAACAGTAAATGTTCAGTTCCAATCATAGGACTTCTGAACAACTTAGCTTCTAAATAAGTTATTTTTAAAACTTTTTCAGCTTGTTTAACCAAAGGTATATTTGCTAAAGCTTCAACTGAAACAACCTCACTTTTGGTTAGACTTTTTTCAATATCCTTTCTTACTTCTTTTAAGTCTAAATGAAATTCATTTAATATTCTTATGCCTTTCCCATCACCTTCACGAATCATCCCTAACAACAGATGCTCCACACCGATAAAATCATTACCGATACGTAGAGCTTCCTCCCTACTAAAACTAATAACATCTTTAACTCTTGGAGAAAATTTTGCTTCCATAATAAAAGATTTAATTACTGTTAAAACCAAAACAAACAGTAGGATACAAATATAAAACTAATAAAATGTTAATAACTCAATCTAACAACCAATTTTCCACAGATTTTTGTTAGTAAAATTAAAATTACCACCTCTTTTTTTAGCTTATTATACTTATTTTCGCTACTTCGAATAACTCCGTGCAAAAATTGTGCGCTAAAAAATAATTGTGACAATATGGCTGATGGTGAAAAAATAATTCAAATCAATATTGAAGATGAAATGAAATCGGCATACATCGATTATGCGATGTCGGTTATTGTTTCTCGTGCTCTTCCTGATGCACGTGATGGTTTAAAACCAGTTCATAGGCGTGTTCTCTACGGAATGCAAGACTTAGGAGTTCTATCCAATAGGGCTCATAAAAAATCTGCGAGAATCGTCGGTGAGGTTCTTGGGAAGTACCACCCTCATGGTGATACATCTGTTTATGACACCATGGTGAGAATGGCACAACCATGGTCACTAAGATACCCTCTAGTTGATGGTCAGGGTAACTTTGGTTCTGTAGATGGTGATAGCCCAGCTGCAATGCGTTATACAGAAGCTAGATTAAGAAAGATAGCTGAAGAAATGCTAGATGACTTAGACAAAGAAACGGTTGATTTTGCTCCAAACTTTGATGAAAGTTTAACAGAACCAACTGTACTTCCTTCTAAGATACCTAACCTTCTTATGAATGGTGCTAGTGGTATTGCTGTTGGTATGGCAACAAACATGGCTCCTCATAATTTAACGGAAGTTATTGATGGAACTATTGCCTACATTAACAATACCGAAATTGATGATGAAGAATTAATTACATACGTTAAAGCACCTGATTTTCCTACTGGTGGTATCATCTATGGTTATGAAGGTGTAAGAAATGCTCTATTAACAGGAAAAGGACGTATTGTAATGCGTGCTAAAACGGATATTGAAGAGGTTAATGGTCGTGAACAAATCATTGTAACTGAAATCCCATATCAAGTCAACAAGGCTGATATGATAAAGAAAACAGCTGACTTAGTTAACGATAAGAAAATTGAGGGCATATCGGATATTAGAGATGAGTCTGATAGAAATGGTATGCGTATCGTTTATGAATTAAAACGCGATGCTATACCGAACGTTGTTTTAAATAAGCTTTTTAAATACACTTCTTTACAAACATCATTTTCTGTTAACAATATTTGTTTAGTAGATGGAAAGCCTGAACTTTTAAATCTAAAACAATTAATAAAATGCTTTGTTGACTTTAGGCATGAAGTAATCAACAGGAGAACAATATTTGAATTAAGAAAAGCAGAAGAAAGAGCTCATATTTTAGAAGGTTTAATAATTGCTTCAGACAATATTGATGAAGTAATAAAGATAATTAGAGCTTCTAAGAGTCCAGAAGAAGCAAGAGAGAACTTAATGTCTCGTTTCTCTCTTTCTGAAATTCAATCAAGGGCAATTGTTGAAATGCGTTTAAGACATTTAACTGGTCTAGAACAGGACAAGTTAAGAGGTGAATATAATGACTTGATGCTTTTAATTGCTGATTTAAAAGATATTTTAGCAAGAGTTGAAAGAAGAATGCAAATCATTATTGATGAGCTTAACGTAATCAAAGATAAGTATGGTGATGTAAGAAAATCCATTATTGAATACTCCGCAACAGAAATGCGTATGGAGGATTTAATTGCTGATGAAGAGGTTGTTGTAACTATTTCTCATGCGGGATATATTAAACGTACTAGTCTGACAGAATTTAAAGTTCAAAATAGAGGTGGTATGGGATCAAAAGGTTCCACAACAAGAGATAAAGACTTTTTAGAACAATTATTTGTTGCAACAAATCATAATTACCTATTAATTTTCACTGAAAAAGGTAGGTGTTTCTGGATGAGAGTTTTCGAAATTCCTGAAGGTAGTAAAACTTCTAAAGGAAGAGCTATTCAAAACCTTTTAAACATTGAACAAGATGATAAGATTAAAGCTTACGTTAAAGTTCAAGACTTAACAGATAAAGAATACGTTGAAAACAACTTTATCATCATGTGTACTAAAGAAGGGGTTATTAAAAAGACATCTTTAGAAGCATACTCAAGACCAAGAACAAATGGTATTAATGCAATCTCAATTCGTGAAAATGATGAATTACTTGAGGCTAAATTAACCAGTGGTTCTGCAGAGATTGTTTTAGCAACTACAAACGGTAGAGCAATTAGATTTAATGAGACCAAAGTTCGTCCGATGGGAAGAAATGCTTCTGGAGTAAGAGGTGTAACGTTAACATCTGAAAATGACTCTGTAATCGGGATGATCTGTGTTGAAGAAGAGGATACTCAATCAACAATTTTAGTAGTTTCTGAAAAAGGATATGGAAAACGAACATTCTTGAACGATCCTGAAGATAATGAACCTGTTTACCGTGTTACAAACAGAGGTGGTAAAGGGGTTAAAACACTTTCTATTACAGAAAAAACTGGTCCACTTTTAGCTATAAAATGTGTAACTGATGAGGACGATTTGATGATCATTACAAAGTCTGGAGTTACAATTAGGATGCATGTTGACACCCTAAGAACTATGGGACGTGCTGCTCAAGGAGTTAAATTAATTAACTTAAAAGGTACGGCTGCAATTGCTGCAGTAGCAAGGGTTCCAAGAAGTGAAGACGAAATAGAAAGTGAAGAAAATGAAGATGGCTCAATAATTGAAGGAGATAATCCTGAAATTAACGATTCAAATAACGAAAACGAATAAAATAATGAAAAAACAGATTTTAAAAAACGCAATTTTATCAGGTGTCGTTTTATTTTCTGGACATGTAATTGCACAGAAAAAAAATGAAACTTCAGCAGCTGTAGCTTTCAAGAACACCTATTCAATGGCTATGTCTAAAAACAACATTGAAGGAGCAAAA
>Ga0228614_1000509_pt1 | contig 21756 bp, 17 predicted proteins | sample 15DmetaG_FD_190531 | JGI IMG/M metagenome (GOLD analysis project Ga0228614, IMG submission 190531) | Seawater microbial communities from Monterey Bay, California, United States - 15D | ecosystem: Environmental > Aquatic > Marine > Coastal | place: USA: California | collected 2016-10-13
GTTCCTCCTATCTCTGTAATTACAATATCAAAATCTCCAGTATTTCCTAAAATTTTAATTCGATGTTTAATCTCATCAGTAATATGAGGAATGACCTGAACAGTTTTACCTAAAAACTCACCTTTTCTTTCTTTTTCAATAACGGATTGGTAAATTCTTCCTGTAGTTACATTATTGGCTTGTGAAGTAGGAATATTTAAAAATCGCTCATAATGACCTAAGTCTAAGTCAGTTTCTGCTCCGTCATCAGTAACATAACATTCACCATGTTCGTATGGATTTAATGTTCCTGGGTCTATATTTATGTAAGGATCTAATTTTTGAATGGTCACGGAAAACCCTCTAACTTGTAATAGTTTAGCTAGAGAAGCAGCTATGATTCCTTTTCCAAGAGAAGATGTTACGCCTCCTGTTACGAAAACGTATTTGGTATTGCTCATGTTTTATTAGGTTTGAGCAAAAGTACTAACTCTTGATTTTCTCACAAACAAAAACACCAAAAAATAAGCAACAAAATGGTATAAATGTAAATATTAAAAATAATTTTAATTTTTTTAGACTTAGTATTTGTCAAAAATAAAAACAGTTGTATATTTGCCCACGCTAATAACGAGGCGAAAATTCGTTAACGAATAATCAAAAAATAATAATACTTTTTAAAAATATAAACAATGCCGAAAAGAACGTTTCAGCCATCAAAGAGAAAGAGAAGAAACAAACATGGTTTCCTGGAAAGAATGGCTTCTGCTAATGGTAGAAAAGTATTAGCTAGAAGAAGAGCAAAGGGAAGAAAAAAATTATCTGTTTCATCTGAATCTAGACCAAAAAAATAATGATTAACAATATGTTAATAATATAGGTGTTGCTTTTTTAAGTAACACCTTTTTTTATATCTTCTATCGAAGTATTTTTACAAACATAAAACACAAATAAAGAATCATGCCAAAAAAAGCGGATTTAAAATCTATTTTAATTATCGGTTCAGGTCCAATAGTAATTGGTCAAGCTTGCGAGTTTGATTATTCTGGATCACAGTCTCTTAGATCCTTAAGAGAAGATGGAATTGAAACCATATTAATTAATTCTAATCCGGCAACTATCATGACAGATCCCTCAATGGCTGATCATGTTTATTTATTGCCATTGACTACGAAGTCTATTCTAAAAATTTTAAAAGAACATCCTCAAATAGATGCTGTACTTCCAACTATGGGTGGGCAAACAGCTTTAAATCTTTGTATTGAAGCCGATGAGAAAGGAATATGGGAAGATCATGATGTAAAATTAATAGGTGTAGATATAGATGCCATTAATATTACTGAAGATCGAGAAAAATTTAGAGAGTTAATGCTAAAAATTGGAGTTGGTATGGCTCCCCAAGCTACTGCTACATCTTTTCTAAAAGGAAAGGAAATTGCTCAAGAATTTGGTTTTCCTTTATGTATTAGAGCATCCTATACACTAGGAGGTGCTGGCGCAGCCATTGTTTATGAGGAGGAAGATTTTGATAAATTATTGCGAAGAGGTCTTGAAATCTCGCCTATCCACGAAGTGATGATAGACAAAGCGATGATGGGATGGAAAGAGTATGAGTTAGAATTATTAAGAGATAAAAATGATAATGTTGTTATCATTTGTTCAATTGAGAATATGGACCCTATGGGAATTCATACTGGAGATTCAATTACTGTTGCGCCTGCAATGACTCTTTCCGATAAAACGTATCAGAAAATGCGTGATATGTCTATTAAAATGATGCGTAGTATTGGTGATTTTGAAGGGGGTTGTAATGTTCAGTTTGCAGTATCTCCAGATGATAAAGAAGAGATTATTGCCATTGAAATAAATCCACGTGTTTCTCGATCTTCCGCTTTAGCTAGTAAAGCAACCGGTTATCCTATTGCCAAGATAGCAACTAAACTTGCCATTGGATATACTTTAGATGAATTAGACAATCAAATAACCAAGTCTACTTCAGCTTTATTTGAACCTACACTAGATTACGTTATAGTAAAAATTCCTCGTTGGAATTTTGACAAATTTGAAGGTTCAGATAGAACTTTAGGACTTCAAATGAAGGCAGTTGGAGAAGTTATGGGTATTGGTAGGTCTTTTCAAGAAGCACTTCATAAAGCGACTCAATCTCTAGAAATTAAAAGAAATGGCCTTGGGGCTGATGGAAAAGGCTATACAGATTATAATCAAATTATAGACAAATTAACCAACGCTTCTTGGGATCGTGTTTTTGTAATTTATGATGCAATTGCTTTGGGAATTCCATTAAGTCAAATATATGATATTACAAAAATTGATATGTGGTATCTCAAACAGTATGAAGAGTTGTTTCAACTTGAAAAAGAAATTGCTACTTATACTATTGATACTTTAAATAAAGAATTGTTATTAGAAGCTAAACAGAAAGGTTATGGAGATCGCCAGATTGCTCATATGTTAGGTTGTTTAGAAAGTCAAGTATATAAAAAGAGAGAAGAACTTAATGTACAAAGAGTATATAAATTAGTAGATACGTGTGCTGCGGAATTTACAGCTAAAACACCTTATTATTATTCTACTTTTGAGAATGCTGTTGAATCAGCTTCTGGAGAGTTATATGTTCATAATGAAAGTGTTGTTTCAGATAAAAAGAAAATTATAGTTCTTGGATCTGGTCCTAACAGGATTGGTCAAGGAATAGAGTTTGATTACTGTTGTGTTCATGGTGTTTTAGCTGCTTCAGAGTGCGGCTATGAAACCATTATGATAAACTGTAATCCAGAAACTGTTTCTACAGATTTTGATACCGCTGATAAGTTATATTTTGAACCTGTTTTTTGGGAGCATATTTATGATATTATTAGACATGAGAAACCAGAGGGAGTAATTGTTCAATTAGGAGGCCAAACCGCTCTTAAATTAGCTGAAAAGTTAACAAAATATGGAGTAAAAATAATAGGAACAAGTTTTGAATCTTTAGATTTAGCTGAAGATAGAGGAAGTTTTTCAACTCTTCTAAAAGAAAATAATATTCCCTTCCCAGAGTTTGGTGTAGCAGAATCAGCTGATGAAGCATTGGCATTAGCAGATGAATTAGATTTTCCAATATTAGTAAGACCCTCCTATGTTTTAGGTGGGCAGGGCATGAAAATTGTAATTAATAAAGAAGATTTAGTTGAACATGTAGTAGACTTATTACGTAAAATACCCAACAATAAACTATTGTTAGATCATTATCTAGATGGAGCTATTGAAGCAGAGGCTGATGCAATTTGTGATGCTGATGGAAATGTATATATTATAGGTATCATGGAGCATATAGAGCCATGTGGTGTTCATTCAGGAGATTCAAACGCAACACTTCCTGCTTTTAATCTCGGTGACTTAGTGATGCAACAAATAATCGATCATACAAATACTATAGCTACAAAATTAAATACTGTTGGATTAATTAATATTCAATTTGCAATTAAAAATGATGTAGTTTATATCATTGAAGCCAATCCTAGAGCCTCAAGAACAGTTCCTTTCATTGCTAAAGCCTACAAAGAACCCTATGTGAATTATGCGACAAAGGTTATGTTAGGAGAGAAAAAAGTAACTGATTTTGATTTTAATCCTCAGCTAGATGGTTATGCAATTAAACAACCTGTATTTTCTTTCAATAAGTTTCCAAATGTTGATAAAACCTTAGGCCCAGAAATGAAAAGTACTGGAGAAAGTATTTTGTTTATTGATAGTTTAAAAGATGATGACTTTTACGATTTATATTCAAAACGAAAAATGTATTTAAGTAAGTAACATAAATTACAAATAAAAAAGCAACCATTTGGTTGCTTTTTTTGTTTTGGTATTATAAAATGAGATACTATATATTTTAAAAATTTATATTTAATAATTCTCCACTTATTTGAAGCATCAATAACTCTGCGATTTTTGCGCTATATTTTGCTTGATTTCTATTCAATTCTGAATTCATTAAATTTAATTGTGCTTGTCTAAATTCTAATGAAGTGGCTTGTCCTAGTTTATATTTTTCTTTAGTTCTTTTGAAGTTGTTGGTTGAGGTAACAATGTTATTTTCTTGAACCTGAAAAATTATTAATTTGTTTTGATAATCATCCCAAGCATTTTTAAAATTACGTTCAATATCTATTATAACAGATTCTTTTTCTAGAGCTCTATTTTCAAGATCTATTTTGGCATTATTTACTCTTGTAGATGTTGCACCACCATCAAATAAATTCCAGCTTAAATTAATACCTCCTGAAAGACCAGTATTTGTAGAAACAGCAACGAAAGATGCTGCATTATTGTTTCCTTTGTTCCATCCGTAAGAGCCTGTTAATCCTATACTTGGTAAATATCCAGATTTGTTAGCTTTAATAATAAATGAATTGATCATCATATTTTTATCAAGCTGTAATAAATTAACATTATTAGATTTCATCTTATTAATTAATTCATTCTGATCTACATTTAGTTTAAAATCTATAGTGGTATCAACATCAAATTCTGAGGTAATTACATTTCCTAAAACTACATTTAAATCTCGTTTTGAATTCACCAATTGTTGTCTTGCATTGATTAAATTAATACTGTCATTATTTACATCAACTTGAGCATTTAAAACATCTAACATGGTTCCTTGACCAAATTCAAATTGATAGTTTGCTCTTTCAATTCTATCTTTTGAAATGGTAAGCGTTCTCTCAAGGACTTCAACCCGTTCAGCTACTTGTGCAACATTGTAATATACAGTGTATAATTGAGCTATTGTATTTTCAATGGTCTCTCTGGCTTGTAATTCAGATAATTTGTAAGTCTCTTTTAACCTCTTATAATTGTAATATCTTCCCAATCCATCAAACAGTGTATAGTTTAAGTTTACAGAGGCATTGTATCGAGAACTCTTAGCACCATTTAATATAGCAGATTCTCCATTTGAAAATTCTGCTTCAATATTATCTTTATTAAAAGTTGCTCCGGATGAACTAGAGACTGTGGGTAAATAACCAGAATTTAAAATACTAGCATTGTTCTTTGCAATTTTTTTATTGTTAGAAGTAATTTTGATTCCATAATTATTTTTTAGGGCTAATTCAATGGCCTCAGGTACTGTCACTATTTTTTGGGCAGTAACTGAGTTGATATATAATGATAAAATAACAACAATTATTTTTTTAATTTCCATTTGAAAAAATTTATTCTCTAGTGACACGTTCTACTTCTTCTTTTGTAATATTATGACCTGTCCATAACCATTTTAATGTTGTTTTTACACTATTGCTGAATGAGAGAAAGATTGGTAAAACTACAAGAGTTAGTACTGTGGCAAACCCAATTCCATAAGCTATGGAAATTGCCATAGGTATTAAAAATTGTGCTTGTCTGCTTTCTTCAAATATTAGCGGTGCTAAACCAGCTACAGTGGTTATAGAGGTCAAAAATATAGCTCTAAACCTTGCTCGACCTGCTTCATATAATGCATCATCAAATGATAATCCCTCTCTTAAGTTATTATTAAACTTACCAATTAAGACTAGGCCATCATTTACCATAATTCCAATCAAAGCAATAATTCCTAACATTGATAAAATATTTACTGGATAATCATGTATCCAATGTCCCCAAGCTACAGCAGGTAAACTGAATGGAATTAACAATAATAGCAATAAGGGTTGGCTGTAGCTTCTAAATGTAAATGCAATTACAACATAAATTAATAATAATGCAGACAGTCCAATTGGAGTTAATGAATCTGTAAGTTTAGATTGTTCTCTATTTTGCCCCTCATATGATGGAGTTACTGTTGGATACTTTGCCAAGATATTAGGCATAATATCATTTTTAATTTCAGCCATAATATCTGTAGAACTAGTTTTCTTTGGATCTTTAATATCTGCAGAAACTTGAATTTCTCGTCTACTCTCTAAATGATTGATAGCAACATCTCCACGTTTTATCTCATAGCTTGCAATTTCTTTGAGTGGAACACGATTTCCATTTGGAACTAAAATACGCATGTCATCAAGATTTTTGATGGATGATCTTCTTTCTCTGTCATATCTTATCCAAACTCGAATTTCATCTTGTCCGCGTTGAAAACGTTGAACTTGAGATCCAAAAAACCCCGCTCTTACTTGACTCATTACGGTTCTAAGGTTTAATCCAAGAGCAAAGGCTGTTTCATTTAGTTTCAACTGTATTTCTTTAATTCCAGAGGGATCATTGTCTGTAACGTCTTTTAAAGAAGAATTGTTTTGAAGCCGTTTTTTCAATTCTGATTTAACCGCTTTAAGCTCTGAAATGTTATTTCCTAGTAAAGAAACTGAAACAGGACTTCCTCCAAAATTACCTCCGCTACCAAAGACTAAACTTTCGATTCCAAAAATAGGACCTACTTGCTCCTCTATTTTGTTTGTTACAAGTGAAGAAGTAATTTCATTAGGACGCTCCTCTCCAGGAAGCAAGTTTATGGTTAAGGAAGCAGAGGAGGAACCGGGACCGATTTTTTTTATGAAATTTTTCACCAAATGTTTTTCTGGATTTTCACCCAAAAATTCATTATTTATTTCGTTGGTAGCCTCGATAGCCTTTTTTTCGATAAAGGAGATAATACTATCAGTTACTTTTTCATTGGTTCCGTTAGGCATATTTAAGTTAATGCTTATACGATCACTTGCTATTTGTGGAAAAAATGCTCCTCGAATGATTCCACCCCCAAAACTACCCACTGTTAGTATGAGAAAGACAATAAATAAAGAGAAAATTAAAAATTTGTTTTCAAGTGTAAATCTAAGACTTGGACTGTATAGTTGATCACGAAGCCATTTCATTATTTTATCTCCGTAAGTGTTAATAAGCCTTAGTTTAGAGAAGATTTTTTGAAATAAACCTGCTAATCCATTTTTTTGAATGTTATTTTGCTTTCGAAGTGCCTTAGAATGGGCAAGATGAGCAGGCAAAATAATAAGTGCTTCAACCAAAGAAACCACTAGGGTTAAAATAACAATTACAGATACTTCTCCAAAAAAGTCTCCAATTGATCCATCAAGGAACAAAAAGATGGCAAATGCTATAATGGTAGTTAAAATGGCAGATAAAATTGCTGGAAGAACTTCCATTACACCATCAACAGCGGCTTGTTCAGGAGATTTCCCTTTTTCATAATGCTGATAAATATTTTCTGCAATCACAATTCCGTCATCAACCAGAATACCAATAACTATAATCATCCCAAAAAGAGATAAAACATTAATAGTTACATTGAAATAACCCGCAAACATGAACATGCCTAAAAATGAAATGGGTAAACCAAATGCAACCCAAAAAGCCAAACGTGTGTTTAAAAACAATGATAAAAACATCAAAACTAATAGCATTCCTATTACAGCATTTTCGGTTAAAAGTTCTGTTCTTTGAACCAGTGTTGTGGATAGGTCACTCACTACATTGAGCTTTACATTGCCATATTTTTGATTAAAATCTTTAATGTATTCATTTACTTTATTTGCTGATGAAATTAAATCCTCTGAGTTGGTACTGGTAATGGTAATATTTATAGATAGATCTCCATTAAAATAAGTTGAATTTGGAGTTTCAGAAAATTGATCTTTGATTATTGAGATGTCTTTAAGTCTAATAATTTTCCCTTTTGCATCAGATTTAATTATTAAGTTAGATAACTCTTTTGCAAAATAAGACCTAGAATTAGCACGTATTAAATATTCTTCAGAATCTGTTTTAATAGTTCCGCCTGTTGTAATTAAACTAGATTCATTAATAGCTTGTGAAACTTCAGTAAAAGATAAATTATAAGCTAAAAGACTGTTTTCATTAATAGCAATTTCTATTTCCTCCTCAGGGTAACCAGAGGTTTCAATTTGTGAAATACCATCAATACCTCTTAAATCATTTTCAATTTGCCTTCCAATTTGTTTTAAAGTTAATAATGGTATTTTATCACCACTAACTGAAAAAGTAATCGTTGGTCTTGATGCCTCTCTTTTGGCTACAACCAATGGCTCCATTCCTACGGGAAATGATGGAACTCTATCTACTGCATTTTTAACTTCCAAAAGCATGAAGTCTATATCTTTCCCTTTTTCTATTTCAACATTAATATTTCCACTATTTTCTTTAGAAGTGGAGGTAACTCTATCTACACCATTCAGACCTTTTAGGTTATCTTCTATTTTGAGAACAACCCCTTCTTCAATTTCCTGAGGAGAAGCACCAGGATAGGCAATATTTATGTTTATGTTCTTTGAATCTACAAGAGGAAAAAAAGATGATTTAAGATTGTAGGCTCCAGCAAAACCAAAGATTATGAAGGTGATAACTACAATGTTTACTGCTACACTGTGTTTAATAAAATACGCAACAAGTTTTCTCATGGGGCTATCTTATAAGTTTTTTTTGAGACTGTATTGGATTAACCATCATGCCGGCATAGGCTCCAGGAAAAGGATTAGTTAAAATTACTGTTCCGTCAGGGATATTTTTTAAAACAACTTTAGTTTCTGAGAAATATGTTGGTGTAACCTTTATAACATCCAACAAATTATTTTTCACAATAAAAATTTTACTTTCATCTATCAATAAACTCCTATTAATTTCGATAGCATTTAATTCATTCTTTGCACTTAAATTTGCTTCCAAATACATCCCTTCTTTTAAATTGCTATGTTCTACTTCAATAAATACTGATATTGTTTGAGTAGTACTATTTACATTACCATTAATTCTAGAAATTTTACCCATATATTTTTGGGTATGTTCAAGGTTGTTTAACTCAACTTCTTTGCCGATTTCCAGTAAATTAACATAATTTTTTCCCAATGAAACTTCCATTTCATATACAGTTGGGTCTATAAATTCACCAAGTTTTTGATTGTTTCGAATTAGAGTGCCTTCAGTGACAAGTGATTCTGTAAGTATACCATTAAAAGGAGCTTTGATGGTATATTTAGACAGTCTTTGTTCTAAATTTTTTACATTGTAATATGAAGAAATTATACCTCTACCAGTTATGAAGTACTTTTCTTTTTCGGAGTTCATTTTAGGTAGTGTGGGAGTGGTTTTATCAAGATCAAAAGACGTTAAGAAAGTTTTCCATTTTGGATAAACTTTTGGAAAATCTAAGCGAAGATCTGCCATTATAGCAACAATAGAATTGTATAAATTACTTTTTGCAGATTGAACACTTGCATAATATTCTGAATCATTAATGGTGACAAAGGTTTCATTTTTTTGATATTTTTCGCCTGGTTTAAACAGTTTGGAGGCTGGTTTAAAAATACCTTGTACTTCAGAATATATTTCTACTCTTCTTTTTGCTATTAGGTTCCCGTTGGCAGGAATAATGATAGGAATAGTTGTGTTCATAACTGTATCTATAAAAACAGTTTTGATGACTTTTGGAGGTGCTTTTCTTGTATTGTTTTTACTATTTATTATTATTTTTGACACATATACAGAGGAAATGATTAGGGCTAGTCCAATAAATCCAAGAATAATCTTTCTCATTTAAAATTTGGTTGGTTTGAGACAAAAGTAACTTTAAGCACCAAATTTTGATGTTAAATAAAACCTAAAGTGATACTTAAATCAAGTAATTTAATTGTGTGAAAATTTCTATCAAAACATAAAAAATTATAGTTTTTTAAAAAATAGTTACATAGTTTTAAACTAGTTGTTATAATGTCTCAGGGTTTTTTTTATAAAAATCACCTCAATATGTGAATATTTTATCAAAAAATTATTAGAACCTTGCAAACAAATTATGGTGTATATCAATTAAAGTATTTTAATTATATTTACAGAAGAACTTCAATATTAAATTTAAAAAATACCTTATGAAAAAAAAATTACTTTTATTTTTTACACTTATTTCTTACACACTTTTTTCTCAAACCACCTATAATCTAGGTTGGGCGAATGATGGAAGTAGTAATGACCAACAAATTACGATAGAAGTTGGAGATACAATTATATGGACTTGGGGATCGGGGACACATAACCTGAGAGCAACTTCAGGAACAGAAAGTTTCGACAGTGGTTATTTTACCGGAGCTGGAAATACATTTACATACACTTTTAATCAAGTTGGATCAACAGATTATGTTTGTGATCCTCATGCTGGTAATATGTATGGAACAGTAACTGTAACATCTTCTACTGCTGGAATTTCTGAAAATAAATTGCTAAGTTTTGAGATGTATCCAAACCCTGTATCGGATAAATTAAATATTCAACTTCCTAGTGGTTCTGAAAAAGCAGAGGTGAGTATTTTCGATTATACAGGAAGATTAGTATCATCAAAAACCATCTCATCTAATGATACTTCAATAGATGTTCAAAGTATTTCTAATGGAATTTATATCATTAGAGTTGCCTCAAATACTAAAATTGGAGTTCAAAGATTTATAAAAAAATAATATCTTATACATAAATTAAAAAACCGGTTGTGAAAACAAGCGGTTTTTTTTATCCCTTTTTTAAAGTTAATTTTGTAAAAAAAAAGTCCCTTAACTAAAAATATGAATTATATACTCTTTGATAGTGATGTAAGAAACTCATTACTTCCGTTCACCTACACAAGACCTGTGGCAGATATTCGTATTGGAATTTTAACTATACGTGAAAAATGGGAATTTTTTTTAGGCTTTACCACAACAACCATTACAGAAGAATATTTGGTAGATAAATATCCTATGGTAGAATTGGATAAAAATATAGTAATTAATGCCTCTTTTTTGCCAACTAAAAAATTGGTAAGTAAGGTGAAGAAATTGTCAAGCAATCAAGCAATTTTTAAAGATGATCAAGTCATTGCCTTTTTTACATCTGATACTCAAGAAAATGTAGATTTTGATTCTTATGAGCAAATAGAGTTTTCAGATGACCTCCTACATATTAAACACACAACAGATATTTTTTCATTGAATGATAAAGCAATTCAATCGGATTTTGATTTAATTACCAAAGGAAGGGTATCAGAGCCAATCCCAGAGAACGTTCAAGTAGTTAATAAAGAGAATATTTTCATTGAAAAAGGAGCTACTATTACATTCTCTTCATTAAATGCCTCTATGGGGCCAATATATATTGGAAAAGATTCAGAAATCATGGAAGGCTCTCTAGTTAGAGGTCCTTTTGCTTTGGGTGAGAATTCTATTCTTAAAATGGGAGCTAAAGTATATGGTGCAACAACTATCGGACCCTATTGTAAAGTAGGAGGAGAGATAAATAATTCTGTCTTATTTGGGTATTCTAACAAAGGTCATGAAGGTTTTTTGGGTAATTCAGTTCTAGGTGAATGGTGTAATATAGGGGCAGATTCCAATACCTCAAATTTGAAAAATAATTATGCGGAGGTAAAGTTATGGAATTATGAAAATGAAAGATTTATAAATACAGGTTTACAATTTTGTGGTTTAATGATGGGTGATCACTCAAAATGTGGAATTAATACTATGTTTAATACAGGGACAGTAATTGGAGTTAGTGCTAATATCTTTGGTGCTGGATTTCCTAGAAATTTTATTCCTTCTTTTAGTTGGGGAGGTGCTGCTGGTTTTTCAACCTATCATATGAATAAAGTGATTGAAGTTGCCAAGGTAGTTATGAAACGTAGAGCGTTAGATTTATCTGAATTAGATAAAAACATATTACAACATGTTTTTGAGACTACTTCTAAGTTTAGAACTAAATAACTTTTAAATACATAATTATAAATTATCTTCAACGATAATACTCATTTGCTATATACTTCTATTTTAATAACCTATTAATTTTTATTCTATAATAAATATAATGGCATAACAATTGATTTTTATTTTAGAAATAATAGTATAATTATTATGTATAGTATTGTTTTTCAGTTGTTTATAAATTAATATCAAAAAAGTATTGGATTTTCACTAAAGAATTCAATGTCATAATGACAGATAAAAGACCTATGAGTAAATCAAAAATAGTAACATTAGACAGTTTGTCTCTATCAAACATCTTAAACGAAGATTCAGAATTAATTCCATTGATGACTCCTGAAGACGAGGAGATTATTAATAGAGAGGATATTCCTGAAGTCTTATCTATTTTACCCTTAAGAAATACAGTTCTGTTTCCTGGTGTAGTAATCCCTATTACAGCTGGGAGAGATAAATCTATTCAGTTAATTAATGATGCGAATAAAAGGGATAAAATTATAGGAGTTGTAGCTCAAAGAGATGAAGATGTTGAAGATCCAACTTATGATGACATTTATAAAACTGGAGTAGTTGCTCAAATTTTAAGAGTATTAAAAATGCCTGATGGAAATACTACAGTTATTATTCAAGGAAAAAAACGTTTTGAAATTGATGAGCTTATTCAGCAAGAACCTTATTTAAAAGCTAGAGTTAGAGAGGCAATTGAAGATAAAAATATTGACGATCCGAAAGAATTCAGTGCAATTATAGATTCAGTTAAAGATCAAGCTTTGGAAGTTATCAAAGAAAATCCAATGTTACCCTCTGAAGCTTCTTTTGCAATAAAAAATATTCAAAGTAATTCATTTCTAGTGAATTTTATCTCTTCTAATATGGAGTTAGCTGTTATGCAAAAGCAGGTTATTTTAGAAAAAGATAATTTAAAAGAGCGAGCATTATTAACTCTAAAGAATCTCAATAAAGAATTGCAAAAATTGAAATTACGAAATGATATTCAATCCAAAACTCGATCAGATCTTGATCAGCAACAAAGAGAATATTATTTAAATCAGCAATTAAAAACAATTCAAGAAGAACTGGGAGGTGTTAATAATGATGCTGAGTTAGATGAAATGCGATCAAAATCTAAATCTAAAAAATGGACTAAAGAAGTAGGGGATACTTTTGATAAAGAGTTAGCCAGACTTCGAAGAATGAATCCTCAGATGGCTGAATACGGAGTTCAAAGAAATTATCTAGAGTTGATGTTAGAATTACCTTGGGGGGTGTTTTCTGATGATAAGTTTAATCTAAAGGAGGCTCAGAAAATTTTAGATAGAGACCACTTTGGCTTAGAAAAAGTTAAAGAACGTATCATTGAACATTTGGCAGTTTTAAAATTAAGAGGTGATATGAAATCTCCAATTATTTGTTTGTATGGTCCTCCTGGTGTCGGAAAAACATCGTTAGGGAAGTCTGTCGCAGAATCCTTGGGGAGAAAATATATTAGAATGTCTTTAGGGGGGTTAAGAGACGAAGCTGAAATTAGAGGGCATAGAAAAACATATATTGGTGCAATGCCAGGACGCTTAATTCAAAACTTAAAAAAGGCAGGAACTTCTAATCCTGTTTTTGTATTGGACGAAATAGATAAATTAGGTCAAAGTCATCAAGGAGATCCTTCTTCAGCAATGTTAGAAGTTTTAGATCCAGAACAAAATACAGCATTCTATGATAATTATTTAGAGGTAGGTTATGATTTATCTAAAGTTTTATTTATTGCAACAGCTAATAACATAGGACAGATACCCTGGGCTCTTAGAGATAGAATGGAAATCATAAATGTTACGGGATATACTATTGAAGAAAAAGTAGAAATCGCCAAAAGACATTTATTGCCAAAACAGGTTAAAGAACACGGTTTGTCTTCTGAAGATATTAAAATAGGAAAGGTTCAACTCGAAAAAATTATAGAGGGATATACCAGAGAATCTGGAGTTCGTGGTTTGGAAAAACAAATTGCTAAAGTGGTTCGTTTTGCTGCCAAATCTATAGCTTTGGAGGAAACCTATAACACTACTATTACTAATGAAGACATTGTAAGTATTCTCGGAGCTCCTAAATTAGAACGTGATAAATATGAAAATAATGAAGTTGCCGGAGTAGTCACTGGGTTAGCTTGGACTAGTGTTGGGGGAGATATTTTATTTATAGAGTCTATTTTATCTAAGGGGAAAGGCACGCTAACTATCACTGGAAATTTAGGAAAGGTAATGAAAGAATCTGCAACTATTGCTATGGAATATATTAAAGCAAATGCAGATAATTTTGGTATTGATTCAGAGCTAATAGAAAAGTATAATGTTCATATACATGTACCTGAGGGAGCAACACCTAAAGATGGACCAAGTGCTGGGATAACAATGTTAACCTCACTTGTATCGGTATTTACACAACGTAAAGTAAAAAATAAATTAGCCATGACTGGTGAAATTACTCTTCGTGGTAAAGTACTTCCTGTAGGAGGAATTAAAGAAAAAATTCTTGCAGCGAAGAGAGCTAATATTAAAGAAATTATGCTGTGTAAAGAAAATGAAAAAGACATTATAGATATTAAAAAAAGCTATTTAAGAGGGTTGAAATTTCACTATGTAACAGATATGCACGAGGTTATTGATTTTGCTTTAATGAAGCAAAAAGTCAAGAATGCTAAGAAGTTAGTAAAATAAATAAAGCCACTCTATGAGTGGCTTTTCTGTTAAAAATATATTTTTTAATTTATTAATTGTTTATAAAGTTGAAATGTGTCTTCGACAGTGTCGTTAATATGATATATTTTTTCCATACGTTTTTTTGCATTGATTCCCATTTCAATCCTCAATTTATCATTATTTAGTAAACTTGAGATTGCCTTCCCAACAGCTGCTGGATTTTTAGTTGGAGTAATCATACCACAGCTTTCATCTATTAGTTCGGTACAACCACCTGCATCAGTCATTATAACAGGTTTCCCAACAGACATAGCTTCACTAATAGCTCTTCCAAATCCTTCACTTAATGAGGTCTGAACATAAATATCACTTCCTTTGATTAGTGAAACAGCATCAGTTCTTAGACCAAGTATATGTATATTATTCTTTATAGGGCTTTCGTTTTTAAATTTTTCTAAACCTTTATTTTCAGTAAATTTTCCAATAATTACATAATGAACTTCTTTTTTTGTAGACAAAAATTTAGAAGATTTTATGAAGTCAGGAATTCTTTTATTTTTAGTGTTTGTTCCGGCTAAAGTTATGATCATAGAATTTCTTGAAATTCCAAGAGAGGAATAGTCAAAAGGTTTTACATTTTCAAACCAATTTGGATCATAACCTTTGTATATTTTAATTGCCTTATTCTTGTTTTTGTTGAATAGTTGTTTTTTTACATGATTAAAAACATAGATACTGTTGCAGATTATTTTGTCAACTCTAGGGTTTAAGTAGGTTAGGTATGAACTTAAATCATGCCAATATAAACTCGCAGATCCAAAATAAGTGATTAATTTTATCTTTTCTTTTTTTACAGCAAGTACACAATTTCTCAAAGACTTTCCATCTAAAACATGAAGGATGTCAGTATTTTCATTTATAATGATATTTTTTACATCATTTATATATTGCTTGTCAATAGTTGCTTTTGGAAAGATATTGGAATTGTTAATTCCTTTATCATCAAAAAAATCTTTAATTAGGCTGTTGTAAAAACCAATTACTTTAATGTTAATCCCTTTGTTTTGTAATAAACAAATCATTTCAATCTGAGCTCTATAAACACTGAAAGGACCTTTGCAATTGATAGTTACTAATACATTCATTATTTATTACAATTTTATCTTTTGTTTGGTTTAATCTTATTGAGTGCTTCTTATTTAAACACTTTCTTTGATTTCTCCCAATATACATCCATTTCTGATAAAGTCATTTCAGATAATTTTTTTCCTTCTTTTTTTGCAGCTTTTTCTAAATACTGAAAACGATTGATGAATTTTTTATTTGTTTTTTCAAGAGCATTTTCTGGATTCACCCCTATAAATCGTGCAAAATTTATCATAGAAAATAAGACGTCACCAAACTCTGATTCTATAGAATTTTTAGACCCTTTTTTTATTTCTTCATTTAACTCTGAGATTTCTTCTTGAACTTTTTCCCAAACTTGGAAGGGTTCCTCCCAATCAAACCCTACTCCAGCAACTTTATCTTGAATTCTGTTCGCTTTAATCATAGCTGGTAAACTCTTTGGTACTCCTTCTAAAACTGAGTTTTTCCCTTCTTTGAGTTTTAACTTCTCCCAGTTTTCTTTTACCTCATTTTCATCTTTAACAACTACATCTCCATAGATATGAGGGTGCCTAGAAATTAATTTATCACAAATGGCATTGGCTACATCTCCTATATCAAAAGATTTTTTTTCTGCCCCAATTTTAGCATAAAAAACAAGATGGAGTAAAACATCACCAAGTTCATTTTTTATTTCATTTAGATCATTTTCTAAAATAGCATCAGCTAGCTCATAAGTCTCCTCTATTGTTAAATGTCTGAGAGACTCTAAAGTTTGTTTTTTATCCCAAGGACACTTCTCTCTGAGGTCATCCATGATATCTAACAAACGATTAAATGCCGCTAATTGCTGTTTTCTTGAATTCATTTATACGTTTTCTGAATCTTCCTCTGTAGCTTCAACAACAGAAAAATCTAAACCAGAATTTACCAATAAATTATACCATTGTATTACTTTTTTGATATTTGAGGTGTATACTCTGTCTTCATCGTATTCAGGTAGTATCTCAGAAAAGTATGCTGTTAGTTTTTTACCACTTTCTTTATGACTTATTGTTTCTTTACCCTCAGTTTTTTCATACATGGTTTTAAATACTGAAAGTAAAGGAACTTCCTCCTCATAGGTATAGATTGCTATGTTTTCTAGCAAACTTACATTATTAGTTGAAGGGATTGGAAATCTTTTTTTATCGATTAAAGATTCTACAATAAATCCAGATTTTGTTTGTGATATTGCATGGAATAAACCTGGTTTTCCTGCCACTGAAATAATTTTATTGAACTCCATATAGTTAAATTTTTATATTTGGGAAGCGCATTCTATAGCTAGAAGTGATCTTTCCCAATGCTATTTTTTCTAATTTCTTTTTTAATATTCTTTTTTTTAATGAAGAAAGTTTATCAGTAAATAAAATACCTTCAAGGTGATCATATTCGTGTTGAAAAACTCTCGCAGCTAACCCATTTAGTGTTTTTGAGTGTTTTACAAAATTTTCATCAACATATTCAAAGCTTACAGTTTCTTGTCTAAGAACATCCTCTCTAATATCAGGTATACTGAGACAACCTTCTGCAAATGCCCATTCATCGCCTTCTTCTTTAGTGATTGTTGGATTGATAAAAACCTCTTTAAAATCCTTTAATTGGTTTCTCTCTTGTTCAGTAATATCCTTGTCCTCAGCAAAAGGTGTTGCATCTATGATGAAAATTCGTACAGACTTTCCTATTTGAGGCGCAGCAATACCAACACCATTTGCATTGTACATGGTCTGTTTCATATTGGCAATTAATTCTTTCAGATTGGGGTAGTCTGGTCCAATTTCTTTAGCTACTTTTCTTAAAACGGGATCTCCGTAAGCTACTACAGGTAAAATCATAAAGGCTTATAAATTTTTGGCAAAAATACGAAGAATGGAATATGTAGAAAACTTATTTACTGTATAAATAGGATTGAAGAATAATAGTTGCACTAATTTCATCAACTAATCCTTTATTTCTTCGTTGTTTTTTTTTCAATCCACTGTCAATCATGGTTTGAAATGCAATTTTTGATGTAAATCGCTCATCAATTCGTATGACCGGTATTTTTGGTAATGATTTTTCAAGGTTTTTTAAAAAAATAATAATATGCTTTTCACTTTGACTTTCAGAATTATTCATTTGTTTTGGTAAACCAACAACAAATAATTCAACTTGCTCTTTATTGGTATAATCAATTAAGAATTTTATTAAATCATCAGTTTTAACAGTAATTAAACCAGAAGCAATAATTTGTAGTTCATCAGTAACAGCAATTCCTGTTCTTACCTCTCCATAATCTATTGCTAAAATTCTTGGCATAACTATTAATTTGATACAAAAATAGCGATTTTAAACATGATATTTTTTTTTGTTTAAAAAATGTATCTTCGCAATAAAGAGCTACATTGTGTGTTATATTTGTAACATATTTTAACTAATAAATTTAATCGTATTTTATAGTATTAATTTAATGAAATTGTTACAAGAAATTATTGAACAAGCTTGGGAAGATAGATCACTTTTAAAACAAGATAAAACCATTAATGCCATTAGAGAAGTTGTGAACTTGTTAGATGTTGGCAAAATTCGAGTTGCGGAACTGATTAAAAATGATTGGCAAGTAAATGAATGGGTAAAGAAGGCGGTAGTCTTATATTTTCCAATCCAAAAAATGGAAACTTTAGAAGCAGGTATTTTTGAATATCATGATAAAATTCCATTAAAAAGAAACTTTGAGTCTAGAGGTATTAGGGTAGTTCCAAATGCCGTAGCTAGACACGGGGCCTTCATTGCTTCTGGAACTATTTTAATGCCAAGTTATGTTAATATAGGGGCCTATGTAGATCAAGGCACCATGGTAGATACCTGGGCTACTGTGGGAAGTTGTGCACAGATAGGTAAAAATGTTCACTTATCTGGTGGTGTTGGAATAGGTGGAGTTTTAGAACCACTTCAAGCTTCTCCTGTAATTATTGAAGATGGGGCTTTTATAGGTTCTAGATCAATTGTGGTAGAAGGAGTAAAAGTGTGTAAAGAAGCTGTGTTAGGTGCCAATGTTGTTTTAACAATGAGTACAAAAATTATTGATGTAACTGGAGATTCACCCATAGAAATGAAAGGGATTGTTCCTGAAAGAAGTGTGGTGATTCCAGGAAGTTATACCAAAAAATTCCCTGCAGGAAACTATCAAGTTCCATGTGCATTGATCATAGGAAAACGTAAGGAAAGTACCAACAAAAAAACCTCTTTAAATGATGCACTACGCGAATATGATGTAGCCGTATAAGATAAATGAAAATCACAGCAATCATACCAACATTAAATGAAGAAGTTCATATTGAAGATTCTATAAAATCAGTTGATTTTGCAGATGAAATAATAGTGATAGATTCATTTAGCCAAGATTCAACCCTAGAAATTGCAGAAAAATATAATGTTAAAATTATTCAACGTGTTTTTGATGATTTTTCTTCCCAGAAAAATTTTGCTATTGATCATGCAAAAAATGATTGGATCTATATATTAGATGCTGATGAAAGAGTTACTCCAGAACTTAAAAAAGAAATTTTAAAAATTAATGAGACTACAACTAAATATGTTGGATTTTATCTCAGGAGAAACTTTTATCTAGGAAATAAACAAATAAAATACACGGGTTGTCAAAGAGATAAAGTAATTCGATTATTTCGTAAGAGTAAATGTAGATATAATGGTCTTAAGGTTCATGAAACAATAAAAACAGACGGCCCTCTTGGTTTTTTTAAAAATAAAGTAGATCATTTTTCGTACAGAGATTTTGATCACTACATGACCAAGCAAAAATTATATGCTCAAATTCAAGCTCAACAATTACATGAAAAAGGACAAAAAGTGACGTTATTTCATTTATTTGTAAAACCTTTGGTAACTTTTATCATTCATTTTATCATTCGATTAGGATTTTTAGATGGTTATGCAGGGTATTTAATATCTAAAATTAGAGCCTACAGAGTACTTGATAGATATATGAAATTATGGTATTTGAACAATAAAAAAAATAATTCTAACACCATCACATGAAAATTATAATTCTTGCTGCTGGAATTGGTTCCCGTTTGGGGAATCCATTTCCAAAACCTTTAACACCTTTGAAAGATGGGAAAAGCATTATGCAACGACAAATTGATAACATTACAACCTATTTTGATGTAAATGATATTACCACTGTTGTAGGCTTTAAAAAGAATTTAATTATGGAGCAATTTCCTGAGGTAAATTATGTCTACAATCCATTTTTTGATAGAACTAATACCTCAAAAAGTTTGTTGCGAGCATTAAAAAAACACCGTGGTAATTCTATTCTATGGTTTAATGGAGATGTTGTATTTGATCATCAACTATTATCATTATTATTAGAAGATATAAAAAATAATCACTCATTTGTTTCTGTTAATACTCAGAGTGTTTCTGATGAAGAAGTTAAGTATACCCTCAAAGATGGATATGTTCAGTATCTTTCAAAGGAAGTTAAAAATGGACTTGGAGAGGCTGTTGGAATTAATTTTATTTCTTCAAATGATTTAGATGTATTCATTAATCAACTCGAACAATGTGGTGCTAATGATTATTTTGAAAAAGGATTAGAAATGGCAATTGCAAAAGACCATCTGAAATTGAAAGTAATCGATATTTCTCAATACAATTGTATAGAAGTAGATTTTAAAGAAGATTTAAAGAACGCTAATGAAATAGTGTAATTGTTTAATTATGAAGACTATTTTATTTTGTATGAATCCTTATTCTTTTGGAATTTTAGAACCTGTTATGCAAGTTTTAAAAGAAAAAAATTACGAGTTCATCTGGTTTGTAAGAACAGCTATTCTAGAGAAATTCCCCTACCAGGATCAAAGATTTACATCTAAAATTGAAGATTTAGTTCATTTTAATAGTGATGCAATTTTTGTTCCAGGAAACGAAGTTCCACATTACCTTAGAGGTGTCAAAACTCAGGTTTTTCATGGTTTAGCAGGTGAAAAAAAAGGACATTTTAGAATTCGAAATTATTTTGATTTATATTTAACTCAAGGCCCTTATTTTACGAGATGGTTTTCTAAAGCAGCAAATAAACATAAAGATTTTAGTGTGGTAGAGACAGGTTGGCCAAAACTAGATATTTATGGAAAAGAACTTCATAAATATGATTCTGATAAGTTATCCTTACTGAAAAAGTATAGTGCAAAAAAAATAATCCTTTACGCTCCTACATTTTCACCCTCATTAACGAGTGCTCCGCATCTATTATCTCAGATAGAAGAACTGGCGCTTGAAAAAGAATATCTTATTGTAATTAAATTTCATGATTTAATGGCTAAGAATTTAATAGATTCTTACAAGAAATTATCAATGAGTTTTAAAAATGTGCTTTTTATTGAAGAACGTAATATTATTAAGTATTTATTGATTGCAGATTTAATGATCAGTGATACTTCATCTGTTGTCTATGAATTTCTTCTTTTAGACAAACCTGTGATAACTTTTAAAAATAATTCTCTTGCTATAAATTGGGATAATCTATTATCATTTAATGGCTTAGTAAAAAGTGTAGTTAGAAATTTATTAGAAGATCCATTCAAAGAACAGCGTTTAAAAGTCCTAAAAGAATACCATCCATACACTGATGGAAATTCTGCCAAACGTATGGTTGAGGCAGTTGAAGAGTATATTAAAAGGAATGGTGTTCCAGAAAAAAGACTAATTTCATGGTTCCGTAGATACAAAATAAATAAAATTTTTAGTAGAATTTGATGACAAATAAGATTTTAAATCAATCAATTGAAGCACTGCTTAATGAGCAAATTATTCTATATCCAACAGATACAGTTTGGGGTTTGGGTTGTGATGCTACAAATATTGATGCTGTTGCTAAAATCTTTAAGTTAAAGGATAGAGTAGAAAGTAAAAGTCTAGTGGTATTAGTAAGTTCATTAGAAATGTTGAGTACTTATGTTCACAGTATTCCACAAAAAGCTATTGATATTATAACAACTACCAAGAATCCTACCACTATTATATACAACAATCCAAAAGGATTAGCCGCCAATGCTATAGCTTCAGACAACACCATAGCAATAAGAATTCCATCTCATGACTATTGTTTAAAGATCATCAATAAATTTGGAAAACCAATTATTTCAACATCAGCCAATATAAGCGGAGAATCTACTCCAAAATCATTCTCAGAAATAAGT
>Ga0228614_1000512_pt1 | contig 21692 bp, 16 predicted proteins | sample 15DmetaG_FD_190531 | JGI IMG/M metagenome (GOLD analysis project Ga0228614, IMG submission 190531) | Seawater microbial communities from Monterey Bay, California, United States - 15D | ecosystem: Environmental > Aquatic > Marine > Coastal | place: USA: California | collected 2016-10-13
TGCTCTTGGGTCTTCAACTCCTAGAACAGGTATTGGTTATGCAGATCAAAATAAGTTTGGTATAAGTTCATTTAGCAATAATAACTCAACAGGTGTTCCAACTACTTTTACTTCTGGATTTTCTTTTGTGGATAAATTTGGGAAAAAGAAACAAGGAAAAATAAGTTTAGACTACACGTTTAACAATTATGAGCTTAGAGCAGCAACTTCAAGTATCTCTCAGTATATTTTACCATCGGATACAAGTTATTATACCGATGATTCTACTTACAATAAAACTTTTCAGAATTCTCATGATTTAACAGCAGAGTTCACTTATCAAATAGATTCATTAACTTCTTTTATTATTAGACCTAGCATTTCTTCTTCTAATAATAAAAATGATAATTTAAGTTTATCTGACTTTTTAACTGAAAATAAAGAGGTTACTCGAACAACATCAATTTTAAATGAAATTGAAACTAAATATTTTAATTTTTCAAATAAGTTTGAGGTTAATAGAAATTTTATGAAGGCAAGAAGAAATATAAATTTTCAGTACTACTACTCTAAGGATAATAGAAATCGAGAAAGTAAACTATTATCTTCTGATATTTTTATAAACTCGACAAATACTTTATCTGAAATAAATCAAAAAAGAGATGAAGATAATTATAGTGATTATCATCAAGGAACTATTGCGTATACAGAACCTTTAAGTAAAAAAACTAAGTTAATATTTGATTATTTGATTACTTCAGATAAATCTGCTCAAGATGTATCCACTAACGATAATGATGGTTCAGGAGTTTTTTCTGTTTTTAACACATCTTTATCTAATTCATTTGAAAATCAAAGGAATGATAATAGAGTAGGAACAAAATTTATTTATGAGTCTAGAAAACAAGTTTTAACTTTAGGTGCTTATGCTAGGAATGTAACTATTGATAATGTAAACATTACTACTAATACGAATATCAATCAAAGTGTTAATAATATTCTACCTACATTAAAGTACACCTATAAGTTTAGTCAAACTTCAAGGCTAAAAATTAATTATAATACTTATTCTTCTTTACCATCAGTAAACGATTTACAACTAGTTCAAAATAATACAAATACCAATAGAGTTGTAATTGGGAATCCTGATTTAAAGCCAAATTATACTAACTCCTTTAATTTATTCTATAACACTTGGAACGCTTTGTCTGGAAGGTATGTTTGGTCAAATTTAACAGGGAACATTACTAATAATGCTTTTGGAGATGCAATTGAATATGATGAATTTGGAAGAACTATAAGTCAACGAGTAAATGTGAATGGTAATTTTAATTTTAACCTTAGAGCAGGAGGAGGTTTTCCAATTTATAAAAGGATATTATCTATTCGCCCTCGAGTTAATATTGGCTACAGTAATTTGGTTAGTTTTATCAATACTGAAAAAAACTCGACTATTAACCGTTCATTATCTGGAGCATTGGAATTAAGGTTCCAAAAAGACTCATTAGAATTTTCATTGGGAATGGATCAGAATTATTTCAACCCAACAAATTCTTTAGGAAGTGTTAAAACTAATCCATACACATTAACTGAATATACAGCAGATATTACTTTAAAAACAAAGTTCAATTTTAAATTTCAGTCAGATTTAACTTATTCAGTTAATAGTCAAAGAGCGGATGGATATAATATTGATTTTTTCGTTTGGAACATGAGTTTGAGTCGTAATTTTTTATCGACTGAAAATTTAGTTTTAAGTTTAGTTGCTAATGATATTTTAAATCAGAATATAGCAGCAGCTAGAACAATAAATGGAAATATTATAACTGATAATAGAACACAGATTATTTCACGTTATTTTTTATTAAGAATGGTTTATAAGTTTAATAATAATAAAACAAGAGAAGCAGATGCAAAAAAGGGATGGTACTAGATTGATTAGATTAGCATTACTGACATTTTTTGCTTTAAGCATTAATGTTCTTTCAGCTCAAATTTCAGAAGGAAGAATACTTTTTGAAAGAAAAACAAACTTAGAGAAAAAGTTGAAAAATTCTCCATATGGTAAGAAGGTTTTGAATAAAGATAATAGAATTAAAATAGAGCGTTTTGAACTCTTTTTTACTGACTCAAGTTCAATTTTTAAGCCTATTCTAAGTGATGACGTTGATAAGCTGAGTTGGGCTACCACTAAAAATACAGTTTTTCATAATTTAAATACTTCTGAGAAGTTAATTTTTTTAAATGTTTGGGGGAAAGAGTTAATTGTTAAAGATTCAATTGGAAATAGAAATTGGAAAATTACAGAAAGTAGTAGAAATATTGCAGGTTATAAGTGTTATAAATCTATTTGGCAAAAAGATGATTCGACACGAATATATGCATGGTTTACCCCTGACATTATACCAACTGTAGGACCAGAAGGTTTTGATGGATTGCCTGGTACAATTTTAGGATTGGCTACTGAAGATGGTGGAATTATTTATTTTGCAAAAGAGGTGAAAATTATGAGTCCTAAAGAAGAAGATTTAGCCATTGATTTAAAGAAAAAAGATATTTTTACAAAACAAACTTTAAGAGAAAAGTTTGAAAAACAGTATGGTACGAATGATTTTGGGAAGAGGATATTCGAGGAATTATTTAGATGGCTATAAATTATTTAAAGTAAGTATAACAAAAAAGGAGGTTTATTAGACCTCCTCTTGAATTTATATCTGATAACTTTACTTAAGCATTTTCAGCTACGACTGATGTCACTGCAGGGATATGTTCTTTTAATAACATTTCAATTCCACCTTTTAAAGTTGCTGTTGAAGAAGGGCATCCAGCACAAGATCCTTTTAGTAAAACGGTTACAACTCCATCATCAAAACTTCTAAAATCAATAGCTCCACCATCTCCTTCTACTGCTGGACGAATATATTCGTCTAATAAATCAACAATTGCTTGGTCGTATTCAGAAGGTTCATAAACTTTTTGTGGTTTATTATCCTCTGATTTTGTTTCTACAGGTTTAGGTTCAGGCATTTTTATTAAAACATCTTTTCCTTCAGAAAGCCATTCTTTTAAAAACTCTCTTAACTCCATTAATACAAAATCCCAAGAAACAGCATCGGATTTAGTTATTGTAACAAAATTTGCACTGATAAATACTCCTTGAACAAATGGGAAATTGAAAAGCTCTTCAGCTAAAGGAGAGTATCCAATAGTTTCTTGTCTATTGAAAAAGTTAACTGTATTATCAATAAGGATGTGCTTATTAGCAACAAATTTCATCGTAGCAGGATTTGGAGTCATCTCTGCATATATAGTAACTGGTACGTTCATTGTTTTTTGTTTTTAATTACACAAAATTAACTTTTATACTGTAAGATTAGCATATTTTAACTGTTAACTTTCGTTATATTTTTTTATCTTAGTTGCGTGAAATTTGTTAAAGTTTTTTCATTTATTCTAATTGTTTTTGTTTTTCTTGGGAGTTCAGGGACAAGTATCTTTATTCATCATTGTAGTGAAGATGGTGATTCTTTGTCTTTTTTTTTTCAAGAGCATGATAAGTGTAAAAAAGAGGCATCTATTTCATGCTGCTCTGTTAAAGAACAAGAGGACAATTGTTGTTCAGATGAAGTTAAGACTTTAAAGGCTGATTATAATTTTGTGAATCAAATTTCTAAGGTTCAATTTAAACCTTCTGTTTCATTTGTTTCTAAAACCATTTATACTTTACAAAGAGTTTTATTTGATTTTAACACGAATCACCTGTTTTACGACCCACCTCCTTTATTGTACCATTCGAATATTTTAGTTTTCAATCAAGTTTTTCTTATTTGATTCTTATGTGTTTAGTGTAGGTTATTATTTGTTCATAGTAATAACTAATGTTGAATGTAAATGAATTTTAATAATGAAAAATATATTAATTATAATTCTGTTTATTCTATCATCACCTATTTTTTCTCAAAACATTGAAGGAGAAATATTAGGAATTGAAAATGGGATATCAGAAAAAATATTTGGAGCGATTATTCGTTCTAAAACAAATCAAGAAATTACCGATTTAAAAGGCGGCTTTATTTGGGAACTTGAAAATGAATTAGGAGATACAGTTGTTGTTTCAGCAACTAACTATCTTTCTGATACTGTTTTTTTTAGTACTTCACAAAAAGTATATAGGGTATACCTTCATAAAATAAAGGGTTTAGACAATGTGGTAGTAACAGCTGAAAAAGAATCTTATTCAGTTTCAAGTTTTAATCCTCTTCATACTGAGATGATAAATAATAAAGAACTTAGAAAAGCTGCTTGTTGTAACTTATCCGAATCTTTTGAAACTAATGCTTCGGTTGATGTAAATATTACTGACGCAGTTTCAGGCGCTAAAAAGATTCAAATGATGGGACTAGATGGGGTTTATACTCAAATTCAAATGGAAGGAATTCCGTACTTTAAAGGTGTTGAATCAAGTTTTGGAATTGGATCTATGCCTGGAACTTGGATCGAGTCCATGCAAGTTACGAAAGGCTCAGGTTCGGTAATTTATGGTTATGAACCTATGGTAGGTTTAATTAATCTTGAGCTGAAAAAGCCAAATAAGATCGAAAAAGCTTTTTTTAATACTTATATCAATCGTTTTGGTAGATATGAGTTTAATTTTAATGGTGGAGGAAAATTTAATGATAAATGGAGTCAAGCTTCCTTTTTTCATTATTCAGGATTATCATTAGAAAACGATGGTAATAACGATGGCTTTAGAGATTTACCCTTAACACAAAGTTTTGCTTTTTTAAATAGGTGGAAATATATAGGCGAAAAGTTTGAGTCTCAAATAGGTTTAAATGCCTATTTACAAAATAAAACAGGAGGTCAAATAAATGCAAAACAAAAAGATAAAATTAGATATGGTGTAGGTTTGAATAGTAACCATATCGATGTCTTTGCAAAAACAGCTTTCTTTTTTGAGAATAATCCTTACAGGTCAGTTGGTGTATTGTATAATTTAAAATACCAAGACTTTGAAGGTAATTTTGGAAATGATTTATTTAGCAACTCAGAAAAAAGAGGCTATATTAATTTAGTTTATGATGGTATTATTAATAACACAAACCATAATATAAAGTACGGGAGCAGTATTGTAGTTATTGATTTGCAACAATCTCTAATGAAAAACAATACTAATTTTGAAGATAATCGTTTAGAAATTGTTCCTGGAGTTTTTGGAGAATATACTTTTAAAGGAAATAGGTTTACCTCTATTTTGGGTTCTAGAATAGATTTTCATAATTTATATGGGACACAATTTTCCCCTAGACTTCATGGTAAGTATAATATTACAGAAACTTTTACTTTCCGCTTCTCGAGTGGAAGTGGGTTTAGAGTTCCAAATTTCATCTCTGATAACGTATCACTTATGGCTAACTCCTTTTATTGGGAAAATAATGCAGAAGTTAGGCCTGAAAAATCTTGGAATAATGGAGCTTCATTTGTTAAAGAATTTTCATTTTTCAATAGAAAATCTCAATTAGTTTTAGACTATTACAGAACTGATTTTCAGGAACAGTTAATTGTAGATAGGGATTTAAAAGAAAATACGATTGTGTTTAATAATCTTGAAGGGAAGTCGTATTCAAATGCGGTTCAGTTCGAATTTTCTATTGAGCCTATTCGTAATTTTAAAGTAAGAATGGCTTATAAATACTTAGACGTTAAAGCTGAATTTGGAGGAGTTGAACAATCAAAAGTGATGGTGCCCCAAAATAGAGCTTTTATAAATTTAGGATATATATCTAGAGATAAAAGATGGGAAATTGATTTTACCTCAACCCTTATTGGTCAAGTTAGGTTACCTAATCATTCTATTTTAGAAAAAAAATCAGAAAGTTTTAGTTTAACCAATATACAAGTAACACATATTTATAAAAAATGGGATTTTTATATTGGGTGTGAAAATGTATTTAATTACAAACAAGTTGATCCAATAGTAGATGCCGTAAATCCTTTTGGAAGTAATTTTGATGCAACACGCGTTTGGGGTCCGATAATGGGGCAAAATGTTTATTTAGGAATTCGTTATATAATAAAGAAAAAAGGATAAAATGAAAAAAGTAATTAGTTTATTAGGTATAGTATTTTGTTTAAGTTACAGTGTTTCGGCACAGAAGAAAACAAATAAGGAAGAAGTAATCATTCATACTTCATCGCAATGTGGAGATTGTAAAGAAAGAATAGAGGATAGGTTTAATTATCAAAAAGGGATTGTTTTTGCAGAGTTAGACTTAAAAACAGATAACTTAACGATTAAGTATAAAACAGATAAGATTTCGCTTGAGGAAATTAAGAAAATCTTAAATGAATTAGGTTATGATGCTGATGACCAAAAAGCAAAATTAGAACAGATTAAAACGCTTCCTCAATGTTGTCAGCCAGGCGGAATGGAATAATTTTAAGAGATTTGTTCTAATTTTTTTAGAGCCGTATAATATAAAAAACCTTCTACTTTAGGAAAACCTATTTTTTCTAGAGTAGAAGTGTATGTTTTTATTTGAGATGTATATTTTTTATTGGGAAGTCCTGTTTTATAGTCAATTACTATCGTTTTGTCTTTCTTGAAAATAACTTTATCTGGTCTGATTGTTTCATTCTCTGAAACAATGATAGCTCCTTCACTTAAAATTGATTCATGATTTTTAAAGAGAGAATTATACTCTTTATTAGTTAATATATCTTTTAAGTCTTTGATTAATTCCGTTTTGAATTGTTCTTCAATTTGACCATCTTTTATTAATTTAGTTAAGGATTTTCCTATGTTTTCTTGTTCTTGAACGATAGAGAGTACAAGGTGGAGTTGATTACCATAACGCTGGGCCTCCGAAAGTTCATTATCGTCTTTTAATTCATCATGATCTTGTAAAGAAATATCAGGAAACCATAATTTATCATTGATGTTTTGAGGAATAAAGTAAGTGTTCGAGTTTGTTGATTTTAACTCTTCCTTCCTATGTTTTAAATTACCATGTTTTAAAACGATTGTATTTTCACTTTCGATAATATCTTCAAATTGTTTAATAATACTGTCAAAAACACCCCCAAATTCTTTATCACTTTTGAATTGATTATGAATAAAAAGTCTTTCAATAGGTCTTGTCATTGCAACATAGCAGATGTTTATACTATCTGTTATTGTTTGTCCTATTTCATTTAATGTAAGGTTTTTAATTGCTTCAATCGGAGAGTCTTGGCTTTGTGGAGTAAATAAGATTTTTTCTCCATCTTTAACTAAAAAGTTATTCTTACCGTTTAAAGAAAGTCTAAAGTCCATTTTGGGTAAAATCACAATAGGAAACTCTAGACCTTTAGATTTATGGATACTCATTATCCTGATTGCATTTTCACTTTCAGGTAGTTGAACAGCAGATTTTTTTCCTGAAGATTGATAGTAATCAATAAAAGCTTTTAAGTCAGGTCCATGTGTTAAATCAAATTCATGAGCTAAATCGGCTAAATGATGAATGTATGGGTTTTTTAGTTCATCTACTTTAATTAGTTGGTAAAACTTTTGAATTAAATCGTAGATGTTTTCATATTTTTCAAAAAATAAACTCGTGGATTGAAAATAGTCTGAAATGAATCTAGAATCATCAAACTTTTTATATTTTTTTCCTGAGTTTGGATTCTCATATTCAATCAAATAAGATTTAAATTTTTGATAGCCATTTTCTGGGTAAAGGCTAAAGAATTTTTCTGCAAATTTCCTTTTTTCATTTTCACTTAATGGATTTAGTCTTCTTTTCAGATAAGCAATTGTTAACTGAACGTTGGGTGAACTATCGACAAATAAAGAATCAGCAGATACGACTTCGTATTTTAGGTCTGTTAAAGCAACTGCCCATGAAGAACAATCTTTATTCTTATTACCTAAAATACAAATATCACCTCTTTTAAATCCATCTTTCTCACATAATTTAATCCATTCAACAATTTTATCTATTTCGTTTTCGGGAGTTTCTGATTTATCTATTTGTGTAGAAACAATTTCTACGTACCCTTCTTTTTTAGATTTTGGATTTTGGTAAATTGAATTGTAAAATGGTTTAAAATCATCTTGTAGGTTATTTTTTAAATACTCAAAAAAGGTATTGTTAAAGTCTACTATCGTAGAAGAAGAACGCCAATTATCTTCAAGAGGCAACATTTCACCCATTTGAGAAAAGTAGTTTGACCTTTCCTGTATTTTAGAATCGTTTTGAGGATTGTAAATCTCTGGAAGAGCTACAAATTGTTCTGCTACACCATTTTTAAAACGATAAATAGATTGTTTTGGATCTCCAACAATTAAATTTTGATTATCCTGAGAAATTGATTCATGGATTAGAGGAACCATATTTAGCCATTGAAGATGGGAGGTGTCCTGAAATTCATCTAAGAGGAAATGTTGAAAACGAGTACCTAAACGTTCATAAATGAATGGTGCATCTTCGTTTTTTACTAGTTCAGAAATTAGTTTATTGAATTCCGAAATTCTTATTAGTTGTTCATCTTGTCGAATATCTTGTAGTTGTTTTCCCATAAACTGTAAAAGAGCCATGTTATGAAAATTTTTCATGTACAATTTTAGACTAGTAAACTCAGAAATAACAGATTCCCAACTTTTATTTAGTGATAATAATTCTTGTTTTAACTGATCTGGAAATACTTTTTTATCAGGTGTCTCTTCGGAACAATATTTCAAAAAGGAGTCGGTGAAGAGTTTTGAGGGAATCTCTTTGTAAGAATTTAGTTTTATAATGGGGTTTGCCGTCCGAGAGCCACCTGGTAAATCTTTACCATTAATGTTTTCGTTTAGGAAGCTTTGATAGATTAGTTTAGCTTTACTTATAAAGAAATCGTTTAATCTATCTTTTTCAAATTTTACTGTTTTATAAGCTTCAGAACTAAAGTCAGCTTCTAAAAGCTCTTCTACAAGTTCAAAATAATTTTCCTTTTGAAGAATTCCAGCAAATTTGATTAGATTTTGTCTGAAATCCCATTTTTCTCCTGCTTCAATATTTTCTTTGGCATAAGAAAATACAAGGTTAGTTAATTTTTCTAATTGTTTTTGACCAAGTTGACTCATCATCGAATCTACCACTCTTTCAATAACTTCTGATTCATTAAGTATAATTTCAAAATCATTTGGTAGATTTAAGTCTCTACTGAATGAACGAATTAATTTTAAATTGAATTTATCGATGGTCATTACATGGAAATCTTCGTATCGATGAAGAATATTTTTGAGAACTATTTGTGCTCGTTTGTGTGCTTCTTCAGGATCAATTCCAATTTCATCTCCAATTAAAAGAGCATATTCATTAGACTTGCTTCCATATTTACTTGGAAAACTTAATTCATCTAATGCTTGAATGATTCTACTTTTCATTTCCAAAGCAGCCTTATTAGTAAAGGTCATTGCTATTATGTTGGAAAAGCGGGTTGTGTTATGTTTTTCAGTTAAAAGTAATATGATGTATTCTTTTACCAGGTTAAAGGTTTTACCACTTCCAGCTGAAGCGTTTAATATCTTTAAAGGTTTTTTAAGAGAGACTTCCATATTATAATTTATTTATCCTAAAGATAACGGATTTTATTCTTTTACTTTCTTTTGAAAACGATTAATAATCGAACTGAGGTTAATATATTAAAAAATAACTGGGTTTTTCATTTTTTCAATTGTACCATCTTCAAAATAATAGACTTTTATACCTGTGTAGGACTCCTCAACAATTTGCCCCAAAAGATTGGTAATGTATTTTATTTTTCTTGTGTTTTTTTCATTGACTTGATTGTTAATGGATACCCATTTTGAATACGATGTTTCCTTATCTTTATTGATATATTTTAGTCTGTAGTAATTTATTTTAGGTTGATAAGTTATATCTATAAAATTAAAGTAATAAGGAAAAGTACTTTCAAATTCAATTTTAAGTTTATTAAGAGTAGTGAAATTTTGACCATCAGTAGATCTTTCTAATTCAATAATGTGATCTGATTTTGTTACTATTATTGACCATTTTAGATTGTTTTGATTTAGTTCTTTTGAACCTTTAAAATAGATAAGTTGAATAGGTAAAGGAGAAACGGTTTCGAATGCACCAATCCAAGGTAAGGCATCTCTACTATTCCCATCTAGATCGTCAGTAACATCACCACTTGTAAAAAGATCGATACCGCTATCTTCAATTGTTCCCGAACTACCTGAAGTGACTCCACCGAGAGCATTTAAAGTAATGGTTCCTGTTATTTCATTTGATGAACCATTGTTGGTAGTATAATCTGTAAAAACGGAATAGGTTGAATTGTCCCATTTATTTTTTGTGGCTTCATAAAAGTTATTGTCGATATCCATCCCAGAGGCATTAACATTCCAAACGCTATAGTGTGATCCAGTTCCTCCGTTTCTATTGTTATAAAAAATATTATTATTAATAGTCCGAATACTTCCAGCTGACGCATTGTCTAAAAAGCAAACCGAATAGTCAGATCCACTTGTAACACTTCCGCTTATTTTTAAGGTATTATGATAAAACTCTGTTGTTCCAGAAGCGCTATTTCTAAAAGGAATTAACTTAAGTGAGTTAGTGTTATTTTCATTATCCATTATTATAACATTATTTTTATAAGTCCAGGAAGAAGAGCTCCCAACAGAGTAAATTCCATAATCCGAAGGAGATCCAGTTGCAAGATTAGAGAAGTTAATTATTCTTGTTTTTTCAATTAGACCATCGGTATTACTTGTGCTCAGATATATTCCCATATTCCTAGTGCTATTTGCACCTGTTGTCAATATGGAGAAATTATTTAACCCTACATTTCTTATGATATTATTCGTTCCAGTATTGTATTGGTATATCCCATAGATAGCTGTAGATGTGTTAGTGGATTCAGTTGAAATGTCATTTATTTCAGTAGATACAATACTAAATTTTCCTGTTCCAGAGGTTAGTATCGTGTAGAATTGATTAGAACTTCCGCTATTGGATAAATATATGTTTTGAATATTATTATCTTCGAGAGATGCTGTTTTTCCAGTTGGGATAGAAAATATTATTCCGTATGAATCGGTATTCCCATTTAAAGTGATGTTATTACTAGTTGTGTTTCCGATTTCATTTTCATTACAAGTGATGTCTCCTGAAGAAGATGTAATATCAAACAAGAAAGCTTGAGAGTTTGCTCCGTTTAAAGTTATATTACTTACTTGGTTAGCATTCGTAATTATATCTCCCGTAGAGTTAAGAGAAAGAATTTTTGTTAACCCATCTCTGTTCGACTCTATATTGGATAGAACATTGTCTGAAGCATTAACAGAACTTGCGGTAGAGGTAAATAGAAAATATAACGAACCTGAGGATGAATTTGATAAATAAAAGTTTTGGACAGTATTAGATGAGGTGTTAAGAGTTCCAGTTGAACCATGTTTACCTCCGATATATATCGGACCAGTCCGAGCAACATCATCATTCATATTTTCGTTACTAACGTTTCCAATCGTATTGTTAGAAAAAGTTACATTTTCTGCATTACTAGAATAAAAACTCATATAGTTACCAGTTGTATTACTACCACTCAAATCAATCCCACCAATATCATTATATTCTATGGTTACATCTGCTGATGTGGCAGAGAAAAATAATGCGGTACTAGCAGTTGCAGTTGACCCATTATCGAGTATTGTTATGTTACTTGTTTTAGCCGAACTTCCAATAGTGTTTCCTTTACCAATAGACCCAATTGTATAATTAGCATTTCCACCAGCCATACTAACTATGGAAAATGATGGAGACGAAGAATTAGTTGTAGTAAATGAAATATTGCTAAATGTATTATTTTCTACAAAACAATCTCCAGTAATATTTGAATGAAAAGAAATTAGGTGCGCTTTTGCATTAGCTGAATTAATAGTGAAAGGATCTCCTCCACCTAATACTTCTTGTCCTCCAAAATAATTATTTGATATGGTATAATCAGCTCCAGAAACAATTCTTATAAAAGAAAAAGTAAAACTTGAAGGAGGGGTAAAGGAGCTAGTTTGATAAAAGTTATTCGACGATATTAGCCAATCGGAAGAATTAGTGTACAAGCTAATATATTGTCTTCCGGCATCCACAAGTTTACAATTTGTGATAGAGCAATTAGAAACACTTCCAGAACTAGAATAGCTTGTTAGTAAATAGGAAGGATTACCCCCTGTACTTTTTGATATCTCACAATTGTCGATTTCAATATTGTTTAAAGCGCCTGTACTACTTTCACCTATCATTAATACACCTGCGTCAGTATTATCACTTCCAATAGAACTAGATTGGTTTGACCCTTTTATTGTTAAATGTTTTAACTCAATATTAGTACAATTTCCCTCTATTTTTATAGCATGACCTTTAGCAGTTTGATTATTTTCAATAGTAATTTCTGAATTACCGATTCCAGCAGGTCTACCATCTATAGTTAAATAGTTTGCCCCTGATAATAAAAATATGTCATTCTCAGTTCCTGTATTTAGAAAGTTAAGGTTGGAGTTTCCTGATTCTGGTCTTATAGTGACAGAGTTAATACTACTTTTATTTATTAATGAACCTAATGTAATTGGTAAAGCCTCTTGAGAATAGTCGGAAGCTATTTCAATTATATATGGAGAGGAGGTCGTACAATTTGTATAAGCAGAATAAATAGAGGTAAAGTCTCCAGATGCTCCAACTGTATAGATTATTTGACTGGCTAAATTAGATGTTGTAAATATTACAAAGAACATCCAAAGGATGTATTTATTATTCATGATTTAAGTGGTTAAATTAAAGGTCGGTTAAACCTATTTATAAATAATTATTTTAGTTTTTCAGCGCTTTCTAGTACTTTAGTTTTTAATTCTTCCATATAATTTGATAAAACTTCAAGAACTTCAGGATTGGAGCTACCAATTATCTTAGCAGCTAATATTCCAGCGTTTTTAGCAGCATTTAGAGCAACCGTTGCAACAGGAATACCATTTGGCATTTGTAAAATAGATAAAATACTATCCCATCCATCAATTGAATTACTTGATTTTACCGGGACACCAATTACAGGTAATGGAGTAAGAGAGGCAGTCATTCCTGGAAGGTGAGCAGCTCCTCCAGCACCAGCAATAATTACTTTAATTCCCCTTTGGTGAGCATTTTTCGCATAATCAAACATTAATTCAGGAGTTCTATGAGCAGAAACAATATTCATTTCAAATTCAATTCCAAATGTTTTTAATATATCCGCTGCTTCTTGCATGATTGGAAGGTCAGAAGCACTTCCCATTATTATTCCTACTTCAGGCATATTCTTTTTTTAACAAATTTATAAAGAAAAATTTAACTATTTCACGTAGTCTTGTTTTTGTACCAACATATATTGGTCGTTATCCAATTTCAAATAACCTTGGTCATAGCAAAATAGATAAGTTGCTCCTTTTTGAGTTTTATAGGCGTTTGTGTAATAATGAAAGTTGAACCCTTCTTCAGCAAGCGTAATTCCATCAACAGTCGTTTTTCCTTTAGGGTTGAGAACGGAGAGTACTCTTCTATTCTTTCTCAGGATGTTGTTAATTCTTCTGATATAGTTATTTGCATCTTCGTTTTGGCGGTTATTGAATGTATTTCGGCAGTAGTCTGAACAAAATTTTTGATCTTTTCTTCCTTTTAGTTCGTCATTACATTCTAGACAAGTCCTTTTTTTCATTTGATTTCGGGAATGTTTTAAAGATTAGAGCGTTAACAATATTTAACAGCAAAAGTACATTTTAAAAGGGAATCTTTATCATTTTTGCACGAGAAATCATTAGATAGTTATGTCAGAAATAGTTAATTCAAATCAAAACCCAGGAGAAGCAATAAGATTGCTTGGTGAAAAAATTAAAACTGAAAATTATTTGATAGATCAACTAAGAAAAGAATTATCTACAGTTATAGTTGGTCAATCGTACATGGTTGATAGATTGTTAGTTGCACTTCTTGCTGATGGTCATATCCTTTTGGAAGGTGTTCCAGGTCTCGCTAAGACTTTAGCAATAAAAACATTATCAGAAGCTGTTAACGTTGATTATAGCAGGATTCAATTTACTCCAGATCTATTGCCTGCCGATGTTACAGGTACATTAATATACAGTCAAAAAACAGAAACTTTTAATGTTAAAAAAGGACCTGTTTTTTCAAATTTTGTATTAGCTGATGAGATCAATAGGGCTCCAGCTAAAGTTCAAAGTGCTTTATTAGAGGCGATGCAGGAAAGACAAATTACTATTGGTGAGGAAACTTTTAAGCTGCCTACACCATTTTTGGTACTTGCAACAATGAATCCAATAGAACAAGAAGGTACTTATCCGCTTCCTGAAGCTCAAGTTGACCGTTTCATGTTAAAAGTATTTCTTGGATACCCTTCTAAAGAAGAAGAAAAACTAATCATTCGTTCTAATGTTCGAAAAGAAGGTCTCTCTAAGGTGAAACCAATTTTAACTCCAGATGATATTTTAAGGTCTAGAGAGTTAGTTAGAGAGATATATTTAGATGAAAAGATTGAGCAATATATAGTAGATATTGTATTTGCAACCAGAAAACCAGAACAATACGGTTTGTCAGACTTACAAAATCTTATTGACTTTGGATGTTCGCCTAGGGCTAGTATTAATTTAGCATTAGCTTCAAAAGCATACGCTTTCCTTCAAGGTAGAGCTTTCGTAACTCCGGAAGATGTAAGAGCGATTGCAAAAGATGTTATGCAACACCGAATAGGATTAACTTATGAGGCGGAAGCAGAGAGTGTAAATGCATCAGATGTAATTACTTCTATCCTTAATAAAGTTGAGGTACCTTAAACCATTTCAATAAATATTGAATCGTGAAAACTATTGACCTTTTAAAAAAGATTAAACGTCTAGAAATTAAGACGAAAGGATTGACGAAGCAAATATTTTCAGGGGAGTATCATTCTGCTTTTAAAGGAAAAGGAATGGCTTTTAGTGAAGTTCGAAATTATCATTATGGAGATGAGGTTCGTACGATTGACTGGAACGTAACCGCCCGTTTTAATGAGCCTTTTGTTAAAGTGTTTGAAGAAGAACGTGAATTAACAGTAATGTTGATTGTAGACCTTTCTGGGTCTGATTCTTTTGGTACTAAAGGAAAAACTAAAAAAGAATTAGCGCTTGAAATTGCTGCTGTTTTGTCTTTTTCTGCAATTAATAATAACGATAAGATAGGTGCAATTTTTATAACAGATAATGTTGAAAAGTATATCCCCGCCAATAAAGGGAGAAAACATGCACTTTTAATTTTAAGAGAATTAATTGAATTTGAGCCATTAAGTTCTAAAACAGACTTAAGTGAAGGGTTAAAGTTTTTTAGAAACACCCAAAAAAAGAGAACCATTTGTTTTGTGATAAGTGACTTTATTGATGATAATGATTTTCTAAATTCAATTCAATTAAACAATAAGATGCATGATATGGTTGCTATTGTTTTAAAAGATAAAGGAGAAGCAGTTTTACCTAAAATGGGTATAGTTCAAGTTAAAAATTTAGAATCAGGCAAATTAAACTGGGTAAATACCAATAAGGAGGACGTAAGAGAAGCTTATGCAAACAATTACAGTAAAAAACAGGAGCTGATTATAAACAATTTTCAAAAGTCAGGAATTGATCATGCGCTAATTGCCACTGATGAGGATCTTATTTTACCCCTAGTTAGTTTATTTAAGCATAGAAAAAAATGAGAAAATCTATTATAAATATTATTTTTTTAGTTCTAGCATTTTCTTCTTTATCTCAAGAGCATGAAGTAGTAGTTGAAAAAAGTGACGTTTTAATAGGTGAGCAATTTTTCATTTATTATAGAGTTCCTTTGAATATTTCGGACTCAATTCATTATGTACCCTATAAAACTTCTATTCCATCTTATACCATAGACGATAAAAAAGATACGAATAAAATAGATGTTGAAATAATCCAGCCTTTTAGAGATAGTTTGTTCAAAAGTAAAGGTCTTATTGAATGGGTTGGAAAGTACAAGGTAGCTATATGGGATTCAGGAGAAGTGGTTTTACCGAGTGTTACTTTATTGAAGAATGATTCTCTCATTCAGTTTGAATCGATCAAAATAAAAGTTGACCTAACAAAACATATTGAAGGTAAAGATATTTACGACATCAAAGAAGGTTTCACGAGTTTTCCAGATGCATTAAAAAATGTAAAAAGTTTCATAAAAGATAATTGGTGGTGGATAGTCTTATCAATAATAGTTATTGGGTTAATAATTTTTATTGTTGTTAGAAAAGGTAGAAAATCCAAATTAGATGCTGTTTTATCTTTAGAAGAATTAGCTGTTTCAAAAATTGAGGAGTTAAACAAGAAAAAATTATGGCTTGATAATAAATTAAAAGAACATTATATCGAGTTGTCTTATATTTTAAGAGAGTATTTGTCGAACAAGTTAGAAATTAGTTTTTTAGAGAAAACAACGCTTGAATCAAGCTTATTATTGAAACAAAAAGCTCTCCCAGAAATTCAGATTACCGCAATCGTTGAGATTTTAGAAAAATCAGACATGGTGAAGTTTGCAAAATCTGCACCAGAAGAATATGAAATCTTGAAAACTTCAACTTTAACAAAAGAAATCATACAAGAAGTACATAATATATTAAGTAATGTTGAATAATTGGAACATAAACATGATGGACTATGAGTATTTGCAACCTAATTGGTTGTGGTTACTATTGCTTCTTCCATTTTTATATTTCCTTTTACATAAACTGGAAAAGAAAAAAGAGTTTGACGTTTTTCTGTCAAATAATGATAAAGACCAAGAGTTTATTTCTTCCAATTGGATTTCCTCATTGAGGTTAGTATATCGTTTAATTTTCGTTTTTATTTTCGCGCTATTCATTTTTGCTTTAGCAAAGCCATTCAACTGGAAGACTAAAACCGCAACGAAGGAAGATTTTGAAAACGGAATTGATATTATTCTAGCTTTAGATGTTTCTTTATCCATGTATGCTAAAGATTTTGAGCCAAACAGACTAGAAGCATCAAAAATTGTTGCAAAAGAATTTATAGATAGTAGAAAAACGGATAGAATTGGATTAGTAGTTTATGCAGGAGAAGCTTTTACAGCATGTCCTTCTACTTTAGATCATGACGTTCTAAAGTCTCAATTAGACAGAGTAGATGGTGAACATATTGATGGAGGAACAGCAATTGGAACAGGATTGGGAACAGCTGTTGCTAGGTTAAGGAATGATTCAATACCCTCTAAAGTTGTTATTTTATTGACTGACGGAAGTAATAATTCTGGAACAATCACCCCAGATATTGCTACAGAACTTGCTGTGTCTAAAAATGTTAGAGTTTACACGATTGGAGTAGGGACAAATGGAGAGGCCTTATCTCCAGTACCAACACCTTTTGGAATTAGGTATGAAAATGTTCCAGTTGTGATTGATGAAGAAACCCTAAAAAATATTGCTCTTAAAACAGGAGGTAAATATTTTAGGGCAACAGATAATAAGGCCTTAAGATCTATTTATAAAGAGATCGAGCAATTAGAGAAAAGTAAGATTAAAAGTAATGACTATAAAATTGCAAAACCAAGTAATCCAGAGCCATTTTTAAAGTGGGCATTTTTGCTTTTACTTGTTACATTAACTTCTAGAGTAATTATTTTTAGAAATGATGAATAGAACCTATATATATAATATTAAAAAGTTAGCAATTCTTTTTCTTATCGTTGAATTGTTGTTTTGGGGGGCATTTTATTTTCTATGGTCTGTCTTATCCTCAGGGAATAGTTCGGATAATACTTTTTTATTCAAGTCTCCTCATTTCTTGTATTTGTCCTTTTTGATTTTCGTTTTTTATTTTTTCAACTTTTATAAATTGATCAAATGGAATAAGTTAGTAAAGACAGTTAATTTTTCAGGAGCAAACTCTTTTTTTCAAAAAGTAAATAACAGAAATACTTTTTGGAAGATATTTCTTATTCGAAATACGATATTTTTCCTTGTAATTGCTTTAGCTCATCCTATATATGGTGAAAAGAAAGAAGAAGGTGTAAAAGAGAGTATGGAAATCGTTATAGCGATGGACATATCTAACTCTATGAATGCAAAAGATATCGATAAAAGGACTTCTAGGTTGGAAGTTGCTAAACGTTCAGTTATCCAGTTGATTAATAGTTTTAATGGACAAAAGATTGGTGTTTGTGTTTTTGCTGGTGGTGCTTATGTTCAATTACCATTGACAAATGATTACCCAATTGCTAAAATGTTTATCAATGAGATAGAGACAGGTATGCTTTCTAATCAGGGAACGAATGTCGCTCAAGCTTTTAAGACTTCTCTAGAAATGTTTTCAGAAGATAAAACTACTAAAGCGATTATAATGGTAACTGATGGTGAAAATCACGAAGTGGATCCTTCTCGTATTTTATCTAAAATAAAAGAAGCGGACGTTAAGGTCTGTGTTTTAGGAATTGGAACAAAAAGAGGTGGCCTAGTTCCTGTAAACCCTTTTCGTTCAGAGTTAGGTTATAAGTTGGGAGAAGATGGTAAATATTTAATGTCAAAGGTAAACCCTAAGTTTTTGAAATCCATAGCATCTCAAGTTAACGGTTATGCAACTCTAACTTCAAATCCATTTCCAAACCTTTATCAATTAGTAGATGAAATTAAAAAAATGAAAAAGAAAAAGCATGGCTCATATTCTTTATCCATTAAAGCAGATAGGTATCAGTTGCCGTTGTTGATTTCCATTGTTTTCTTTTTGTTGTATTTTATGAATTCTTTTAAACGTAAATTAGATTAAAATGAAGTTTTTGATATTTTTCTTTTTGATTTTTTTGACAATTGGGGTGTCCGCTCAATCATGGAAAGACTCTTTAGTAGATGCAAGAAAGTACTACAATAACAAGGAGTTTGGAAAAGCGTTTCAGAAATATAACAATTTACTAAAGGTTCTACCTGAAGATGTTGATTTATCAGATGAAATCGCTCAAGCAGCATATAAAGCAGAACAGTATAAAGCAGCAGAAGAGGTATATAAGAATAAATTAAAAGAAAAGAATTCTAAGCCTAAAGCAAGTTCTTATCACAACCTAGGAAATGCTCAAATGAAACAAGAAAATTATAAAGATGCGGTTGATGCATATAAAAATGCACTTCGGATAAATCCTAACGATGAAGAGACGAGGTATAATTTGTCAGAAGCTATTCGGAGATTAAAAAAACAGCAAAACCAACAAGATCAAAAGCAACAAGACAAAGAGAATAAGGATAATAAAGAAAATAAAGATCAAAATAAAGATCAAAATAAAGAAAACGAGAAGAACATTAAAAACGAAGATAAAGAAGAGCAAAATGAAGGAGGATCTTCTATTTCGGATAATTCAGTGGATAAGATTTTAGATAATTTATCAAAACAGGAATCGAAGACAAAACAAAAAAACCAAGAAAAAAAGAAAAGTAAAGGGGTGTCCTCAACTGGTAAAGATTGGTAATTGAAAGCTTTATATGAAAAATTGGTGGTTTATATTATTTTTTTTAACTTTTAAATTATTTGCTCAACAAGCAAACATAGAGTTAATAGTTTCCTCAGAAAATGTTGCCGTAGGGGAGCAGCTGACTGTGACGGTAAAGTCTAATGTTTCAGGTGATATTAAAATTGATTTTCCAACTAGTTTTAATCAAGGATACAACACCTCAACTTGGAATTATAAAGAGTATGATAATATATCTAAAAAGCATATATATTTCCTCTTTATATCTAAGTTTGGTGTCTTTACAAAGACAGGTAATTTTACTATTGGACCAGCAACTATCAATAATAGAGGTAAAGTATTGAAATCAAATACTGTATCTATTAAAGTTGAAAAAGGTACTCCAAATTCACGAGGGGGATCAGTTCAAAACTCTCCTTCTCAAAACTCAATAAAAAGTAGACCAAACAAGCAGGTAGCAGCATATGGAATTATAGGTTTATCTAAGAAAAAAGTTTACGAAGGCGAACCTCTAATTGCTAAGTCGTATGTATATGCAAGGTTTAGGCCTACTCACCTTGAAAGTTATCATACATTTGAAATGATGGATGTGATGGATGCACATTCGTTAAGCCAAGGGAATCAAATTAATTTAGAAGAAAAAAATATTAACGGAGAAAGACTGTTTGTATTTTCAATGGATCCAAAGTTAGCTTTTCCAGTTAAAACGGGTGAACACAAAATAAAACCTTTCCAATTAGAGTTGATGAGTAGGTTTAGAGGTTTTCCTTTCGAATCTAATTCTCCTACATACGAAGTTATTCCGTTACCAAACAATCAACCTTATTCATTTAAAGGAGGAGTTGGGAAATTTTCGATTTCCAGAAAAATTAATGCAGACTCATATAAACAAGGAGATGTAGTTCAAATGGATATTCAAGTTACGGGTGTAGGTAATATTCATTTACTTCAAGAACCTGATATTGATTTACCGAATAACATTCAAATTTACGGAGATCCAATCGTAAAAGAAGATTATAAGTTCAATAATAAAGGTGCTGAAGGAAGAATTACTTACACTTATAATATACAGTTGTTGGATTCTGGAGAAATTAAGATCCCTCAGGTTAAATATGCTTATTTTGATTTGAAAAAAGAAGAATATGTCGTTTTGAAAAGTCCTTCAATTAACCTTACTATAAAAGGTGATCCAAATTTTGAATTAATAACTGATCTTTACAAAACGGATACTAACTTGATTGAATTAGACGATGATCTAATCGATATTCCTAATTCGTCCAATACTAATAAGAGTAGGTTTAGTAATTTAAACTATATCTTAACAAGTTCTTTGGTTTTAGTAATTCTTATCCTATTGTACTTTTTATTAAAGAATAAAAGACAAGGTACTATTAAAAAAGTTGAAGAAGAGGAGGTAAAAGAAAGTACAGGTGAAAAAGAAGCTATTACTTTTATTGATATTACTAATAATATAAAAGACATAGATGATTTATACAATAATGGAGAAAGTGAAGCTTTATATAGTTTAATTCAAAACACTCTGGTTACTTATCTCAAGAACGAAATGGAGTTTAACCATGAAGATGTAATAGTTAATTCGGTTCTTATAGATAGATTAGACTCGAAATTATTTAATTCAGAAAAGGTGAATTCTATTAAGTTTATATTAAACACTTGTGAAACTGCTCGCTATGGTTTGATTTTAGGGGATGATGAAAGAGATAGGTTGTATGCTGAATTTAAGTCTATAGTACTTTAGATTACTTAAAAGAATAAAGGTTATAATTTTTAGTAAAATATTTCAGGTTTTAATCATCACAATAACAGTGTATTACGAATTAATGTAAAATTAATATTAAAATAAAGTGAAATAAGTGTTGTTTAATTCAAAAGAGTCTGTATCTTTGCACCCCGCAATCGAGCGGTATTAAACTTGAAAACAGATAGGAATTAAAACTTTTTTAAATTTATTTTAACAAAAGCTTGTTAGTAATAAAAAAAGTGATTATCTTTGCCCTCCGCAAGCGAGCGGAAATTTAAGTTTTAGATTGATGAGATTAGTTTCGATTTGGTTTACAATAAAGTTCTTTGAAAGATTGAGAAAGAAAAAGGAAAGACAGCGTAAAATAATAATTACCTTGAGCACAACATAAAATTCAAAGTTTTTACAACGGA
>Ga0228614_1000513_pt1 | contig 21634 bp, 47 predicted proteins | sample 15DmetaG_FD_190531 | JGI IMG/M metagenome (GOLD analysis project Ga0228614, IMG submission 190531) | Seawater microbial communities from Monterey Bay, California, United States - 15D | ecosystem: Environmental > Aquatic > Marine > Coastal | place: USA: California | collected 2016-10-13
TAGTTATTTCTAGGTAAATACCATCTGAAGAATAAACAATTGTTTCATTCCATATAGCATCATATACCTTACCATATGTTAGAGTACCTAAGTAATAGTCATCGGTATTTATACAAACCATTTTTTCTGTTTCCATGAGTTTAATTTAATATATAATTTATGAATAATAAAGATTTATTAGATTTATTAAATAGTGAGTTTGCAAAACTAACAAAGGATTTTGATTTAACTGACTGGCGTGTTTGTCGAAGTGGTACATATTGGGAATCTGATAATAAAAGTAATCCTATTTATAAAATTGAACATAAGTTAAACTGTATTAGATATTATCTTAATAATGATGAACCATTATAATTATTTTTAGTTATTAAAAGTTTATATATATTTAATTTTCCAGAGAGTTTAGGTTTTACATTAAATGATATTACTGATGAGTATGAAAAAAAGTTGTCGATGGTAAGTTACTTATATGGAAAAATATAAATAATTACAGTTGGACTCTCGCATATAAGGACCCTGATGAGTATGTATACACATACAGAGTTGGATCTGAATCTGATATAGAAAAAGGATTGAAATCATATTGGCGAGACAAGAGACTAAATGAGTTATTAAACTAGTTATGCTCTTGTAAAGTATTTAATTACATATCACTTACTTCTATATTTAATAATTCACCATCAATTATTTTTTGTAACTCTTTATCTAATAAACCCATTGGAATATATTGATTTAATTCTTTAACACTCCATCTATGTCCTCTTAGAATAAGAATAATTTTTTTACCAACAATTTTTTTAATATTCTCAATAGATTTAATTGTATCTTCTATTGTTTTTGGATTTTCATTATTATCTACAGATTTTTTAAAATCCCCTTTTGTATCTACTATATTTACTTTCATAAGTATTATATTATTTTAATATTATTTTGTTTTATCTAGAATATCATTTAATCTCTTATCTCTAAACTCTTCTAAGGTTAAAAATCTAGATAATAGATAATCATTGTTTATACCTTTATCATTTCTAATTATTACTTGTTGATGTCTACCCTCTTCTTTTTGATAAAAATGTAGTATCTCATATTCTTTACCCCAAGTAAGTTCTTTTACACCATCACCAAAATTTAGTATATCGGTAACATCATCTATACAAATAACTTTCATATCTCTAGTCTAATACCTTCATCAACTGGAATTCTCTTTCTAACTGTTTACTTGAAGGTATCGTTGGATTTTGGCCTAACATGTAGTTGATATGATCTACGGATCTATGATCACGTTCCCATATAAGAGAATTTCTTATCCAATCTTTCTTTTTGTGGTCATAAGTTAGTTTTTCTCTCCTGTGTAGGGTCAAACCATTTACTACGATGATATGATGGGTAGTCTTTATTTCTTCTTGCTTCTTGATTATCATTTCTTTTTTTTATTTTACAAATATAAGAATTATTTAAAATTTCTTTAGAATCATAATTATCTAATGCTTTAGATTTTAATCTATCTTCTACGAATTGTTTTTCATTAGTCAACCATAAGACTTCGGCATCTTCAGTCATTATCATTATGTTCCATGTATTTCCCATATTACAAATATAGTGATATTTTATTATAAAATGAATTTATATTCCTAGTTTATTTAAACTTAGCTCTCTCAATTCTTGTTTAAAATACTTTTTAAGTATAATAGAATCATCAAAATGAATAGATAAGTGTGTTGTTTCAACTCTTTTTGTTATATCTGGATTTAAATCACTATATGTTAGTTGCCAATCAATAAAATTATCAAGTAACCAATTTATATCTATTGTCCAGTGACCGTATTTGTATCGAATATTCTTGATCACCTCTTTGAATCCTATCTTCTCTATTTTTTCTATGAAGTCTTTCATTACATTATTTTTCTAATGTGATTTCTAAAAGCTTGTCTCTTATGTCGGTATGTCGGTATGTCTCTACTCCCATGTCGTAGTATCCTTTGTTTCTTGAGCTGCCATCACTCCAGTATTCTTCCCACCAACCGTGTTTCTCTCCGTATATGTAGTAGCCTTTGTAAAAACATTTCCCATTACTCCAGTTGTATTCGAAGTAACCATGTTTGAGTCCATCAACCCAAGTCTCTTTGAAGAAGAGTGTGCCATCAGAATGGTAACAGGTGATTGAACCATTCTTCTTACCATCTATATTACTCCAGTTATTTCGAATACATTTACTCATTTTATAATTCTAAAAAATCATTTATTATTAAATCTCTCCAAGCTTTAACATCTATAAAAATATCTGTTGGTACCCAACCTCTTTTAATTCCATCTACTAATATAATATAATATGAATTTGTTTTTTCTGTATATGAAATTGCGGTATATATTTTATCCTTTTCTAATCTAAATCTTGGATCGTCTTTTATGCACCTAACTTTTTTATCTATATCAATCGGAAATTCTTTCATCTAATTATCATATTTTATTCTTATCCATTTATATACTGCACTTATTAGACTAAATAAAGTAAATATTGTAAGTAAGTTATATAAATTTTCTTCATTTTCACTATTTGGATAAGGCATTAGAATACTTATAGTTAAAGAGACTATTGAAATGATACTAAATATAGTTGCATTTATTTTATTCTTTTCCATTAAGAAATTATTTCATTTATTCTAAGATATTTTATATAAAAAGTGGATAAGTCAGAAGGCGTTTAGAACACACACTGTAAAACTTATTCTTATTGTAACGTTTGCAACCGTGTAAGTACCGTTATCCACTTGTTTTTATTATATATTTATATTCCTAATAGTTTTAGTTTTTCTTCTCTATGTTCAGATAGATTTATAAAAAGAGATGATTCTATGGCATGTCTAGTACCAATATCATTTATGATATAGTAATCAAATACATTTTTACCTTTATTAAATTCACTAGGACAATCGGTACACAATTCTACATTATATACTTTATTTAAAGTTAAGTGATAACCTCCGGTATTTATACATTTTAAAATCATAACTTTTTTATTTAAAAAAAGGGTGATATTTCTTATCACCCTATAATATTCTTTATATATTTTACTCTGTAGGTGGGTTAAACTTATTTAATAAAGATAACACACTTTTACCCTCATCAGTTTGTTTTAATGATTCAATCAATCCATTTAATTGAGACCCACCTTTAGCAGTAAACAAGTCACTTAGTTTCCCAATACCAGAGTGAACGTCACCACTATTCACCATTAGTTTTAAATCTGCTGCAGATAGTGCTTTTGCCATAGATTCATATTGAGAAACTCCAACGATTTGAGTAACTTCAACCTCTTTGATTTTAATTAAATAATCTTGGTAAGGTTTATTTTCACCAATTTCCTTAGCTAATGTCGTTTGTGCTGTTACACCTGCAAGTTCCATTGCTTGTTTAGATTCGGCTTCAGAGATACCTTTAGCTTTGATAATTGCCGCCTCTGCCTCACCAATACTTTTAACACCCTCTGCATCTTTTCTTTGTGATTCAAGTCTAGCCGCTGCATCAGTTTCAACTCTAAACTTACCGGCCTCAGCCTCAATCTCAATTCTCTTTTTTTCTTGTTCGGCATTTATGATTGCCTTTTCTTTATCAATCTCAGCTTGTTTAATTTGCTCAACTTTAATTACTTCCATTTGTTGCTCCCTAGTAGCTCTTTCTGCTTGAGCAATATCAGAAATTGATGCTTGTTCTGCAATACCAGCTTTCTTTGTAGCTTCGGCTCTAGCAATTCCAATGGCTTGTGATGATTTTGCTTTTGCTTCTCCGGCAATTCTTTCAGTCTCTGCTTTAGTTACATCAACTTCTTGACGAGCAGATAATTCTGCCTGTTCAGCTAACTTAGTATTTTTTGCAACTTCAGTACGAGATTCCATATCAATAGCTGACATACGCTTAGCCATAATTTGATGAATTACATTAGAACCTTCAGAATCTCTAACATCCATAAGCTCAATATTTTTAATAGATGACACCCCCCAGTTTTCTAAATCAGCCTTAACACTTTCTGTAAATTTATCACCGAATACCGAACGTTCTTCCATAATCTCTTCTAACTTAGATTTGGCTAAAATAGAACGGACTGCACCTTGAACCACATTTTCTAATTGTTTCTTTAACTCTTCATATGATTCAACCTTTTCTGCTGCTTTATTTGTATCTGCAATATGGAAGAAGGCCTTAACATCAACTACGAATGGTACCCTATCCTTATCATAAGCAGAATACTTTATTAAGTCAATATCAAAGTTAGATACTGGTAATACTCGCACCATTACACCAATTTTTGGTAACCACTTTGGGAACTCGTAATAAACATTTGATCCTTTACCTACTCCATAGGAAACGGTTTTGTCACCTCGTTGAACGATATGAACTACATTTGTTGGTACAATTCTACGTAATGATAAGATGTAGAAGAATACGATTACTCCAAAAATACTTGAAAGTATAATTGGTAAATTTGATAAAATTTCTGTCATTGTTTTTTGTTTTTTGTTTAATAAAATAATAAAAAGGTTTTCTTTATACAACCACCTCGTTTAGCTGTTTAATATATAAATAAATTTATTAAAGTTTATTTGAAAAATAAATTATTTCTATTGAATTCAAAAATAGAATAATTTCCATCATAAAGTAATTTTGCTTTTTCCAACATATTATCTTCATCTATTGATTTTTTAATGGCTAGTGCAAAATCTTTATTAGATTCTTCTATTAAGTCGTAGTTTGCTTGTATATTAAACATAGTGGCTTCATCATAATCTGAAATTATCATACCAGTATAAAAACCATTTAGTTTATATTTTTTGACAAACTCATCAGCATTACACCAAATACATACACAATTTTTATCTTTTAAAAGATAAACTAAATTAGAATTTATAATAAGTCGATTTTGTCCAAATAGTCCTTTATCAGATCCATGTCCAAGCATGATTATTCTATCATGTGATTTAATATTTTCTTTTAGTTTACTAGTTGATATATTATTATCATCTATTATAGTCCAGTCTTTTTCTGAGTATATTACTTTTAAGAAATCTGTTGTACTATCCTTAGGGTGTATAACTAATGTTTTCATTTTATTTAATTAAATAATATAGAACGCATAATATAAATATCCCAATTGCTACATATTTTACAATTTTCATTAAGATAGGTAGTAATACCGTTACTAAAATAGGCATTATAAGTTTAAATGAAAATATTATAATAAAAAATGTAATTATTGCTCCTCCGATTCCCATAATATGTTTGTTTTAGTGTGATACAAATATACTAATCTTTTTTAATATAAACAAATCTATACCGGTTATTTCCAAAATACTTGTATTAAAACTATAATTACTGATAGTGCTATACAAACTCCGGTTTTTAATGAGATGGTTTCACTATTAAATATAGATGTTAGTATTGTGAATGATATTATACCTAATGTAAAGCTTAATAGTCTTGATGCCCATAAAGTTCCATCAAAATATTCTACACAATATTTAGCACCTTTTATAAAAAGGTATGTTACTGGTAATGCAGTTATATAAGCTAACCATTGTTTGTCTTTGAACCATTCTACTTTTAGTGGTGCATACATTTGAAACCATACCAAGGTTTGTGCAAGAAAAAGTAGTAGACTACCTATTATTAGTTTTATCATATTATTCTTTTATAAGTTCTCTAAATACTATTTCTGTTTGGTCTTTTATTTTATCGTCTTGTCTAACAAAGACTAGATAAAGTTTATCACCTATGTTTATTTTTTCTTGCCAACCTATTTTATTATTCTTAACACGGTCGTATATTGAGTCTAGATTTTCTTTCATATGTAAAGTTACAATTATTTTTTAATATATAATGTATGAAATGGATTAAGTTGTTTGAAAACTTCGAAAATGATATGTTGGATGATACTAAGGATATTCTTAGGCTTCACTTAGGAGAACTGGAAGAGGTTGACTTTATAGGTGGTGATATTCAGGTCCAGATGTCGGATAAATTAAAGGATAGAATAAGAGTTTATAGAATTTTAGAATCTCCAAACGTCAGAGATCTGAAATCATGCGAGGTGCATCTTAAAGAAGAGACAGAAGGGGTTTCTTGGAATATAAGTCTGGATTGGTATAATGATAAAATTGTGATATTATCTTTAAGTGAATCAGTTGAGTCTTTTTTAGTTGAATGGTTAAGAGAAAGATTTTCGGGATTGAACAAGTATGTAAGAAAGGAATCAGAGTATAAAAATCAGATTCTTTATATAGAAGGGAATGGTACTGGTGTATTCTACTATTATGAGGATGATAAATCAGTTTATGTTTCCTTTCAAAAGATATGGGCCTTTTTCAAGACTGTTCTTAGTTTGGAAGATAGTCAGATAAGAAAGATATTACATGATTGGATTCTAGTAGAGTTCAATCTAGATTTAGAACCAAAAATGTGGTAAATTATGAGATATTTAAAAAAATACGAGATTTTTGAGTCGAGCCAGATATGGGACTTAGAAGATATTTGTCAAGACATTAAAGATGAAGGTTTTGATTTTCTTATAAGAAGTAGAAGTGGTAAGTCACCAGATGTTCTAAGTGAGATTAAATTGGAAATATTCAATGATGATACTAGAGAGAGTAAGAAGAATTTTATGATTGTAGATTCTATGAGAGACTTTCTTTTCAGAATTAGGGATTGGTCTATAGATGAAGGTTATGATATGTGGGTAAGAGGTAAATCATCATATCAAGTAGATACATTGCTTCAATTTATGGAAGATGGTAGTATAATGGCACATAAATCTACGTGTACACCTAAATATCCATCCTTTTCTATGTTAGAGATATTTTTTGATTCTAAAGAGGGAAAGAAAAAGAGAAAGAGAAAATAATTTTATAGATATGAGATACATAAAACTATTCGAATCATTTGAATCAGGAGTCAATGATGATATAGAAGACATACTTCGTCCTTTAAAGGATATAGGAATAGAATTTCAAATAGAAGAAAAAGAAATTTTAGGTAAATATTTTTTAAATTTAGTGATAGATAAGATTAAGGTAAGAGCACTACCTACTATCCCTTTTCAATTTGTAACCAAGAAGGATAAAGTTTATAAAGCATCGTTTGATAAATATAGAGATTCTTATATGTCGGTATATCATAATGATAATAGTGGTGAATTTATTCATGCTTCTCACTTAGAGATTATCGGATACAAATGGAAAGACATACGTGATGAAGTTATTCATCTTGTTTCTTTTATGCTTGACGAAGGTTACTTCTTTTTCTACAAAAATAGTATAAAGATATCCGAGGTTATAAACCCTAAAGGAAAGGGTTTGACATGGATGGTAGAAGATGTTTTAAAAAAATATTCCGGAAAAGATATAGAGATATTAGAGTCTTTAGATTCTGAGGCGGTTATAGGGGAATTAAGAATTTCTTTTACTAAGGTTTAAAAGTCCAACTATTACCATACAAATGCTATAATATTTTATTAAGTTGTCTATCTCGCCATTCTTGTTCTGTTACTGGTTCAAATCTATTACTAGAATATAACACTTCGTTACCTAGATCATTTATAACTACATAATTTCCAGATATATCAATATCTACCGGTTTATCATAAGTATGATATATTTTACCTATAGTAATATTCTGTATATTTTGTTCATCTGTAAATGGTTTGTTATTTATACAAAGTATTTTATAAATATTTTTCACAATCCTAATTCTTTAAGTTTCTCATCTCTTATTTTTATGATATAATCGTCAAATGTCTTTTTATAGTATCCCATAGATTTGGTATAAACACTAGAATCTTCTTTGTATTTACACTCTATTCTAAGTATATCATATACTAATGTTTCCAATAGTTACTAACGATATCTTCCTTAACTTTTTGGAACATCTTAGCCATCGCTGCTACCAATGTTGATACCAATATTATAATCTGTGTTTCACCACCATGTCTAATATCACCATACACTAAGTGATTAAAACCATATATAAGTGTAGATGTTATTAGATAATAGATAGCTACGTACCAATAAGTTAGGAAGAAGTAATCCTTCTTCAATTTATCTTTAATAATATTAACGAACTTATTGTTCGTGATTTTACTACTCAATTTAATCTTTGTTCGGTTCCTGATATCCATTTTCTTGTCTTTTTTTTATAAATTTATCATATTCAGCCATTGTCATATATTGTGTGTCACCGTTATCAACTGACACCAACACCCCCACAATACTACCACTATTATCATAGTGTTTATCAACTACAGTTATTCCCCACATAATTTTTATTTTTTAAAAAGTTTCCACGGTTTAAATACAAATATATGCAATCAGATTAGTATCTGGTATTATATCACTATCTTTAACTATTATATAATCTTCTAAATTCATTATTTTTATTTTTAAAGTGATGTAAATTAGTGACACATCCTAGCAGGTATGGACACTGACCATTTTTATTCCCTACCTAAGTAGGTTCAAATGCAAGTATTTTCTTCAGTCCTTGATGCGTCACTAATTCAACTTACTCACTTTTATTATTTGTTTTACAAATATACGAATAATTTTTAAATTGATGATTTTGGTTTACTTACCTTTATTTAATCTGGATTTTTTTTCTTCGTTGATTAAGTCTTCTAAACCAGAAGATTTTATTGCATACTCTTGTACAAAGTAACTAGATGCAATGAATATAGATAAGAATACTACAAACTCTGATCCGGTAAGATTTTTTAAAAATATTAAATAGATTATACCAAAGTAGACACAATTTCCTATTAAGTGAAATAAAACTCTATAGTGATTTAAGATAATTTTTTCGATTGAATTTTTCATAATACTTTGTTTGTTTGTTTTACAAATATACGAATAAAATATAGTTTAAAAAAATTTTAATATAAAAAATGTCCCAAAAATATTGGAACATTTTTAAATTTGTTTGATTTTATTTATTTTGCAATTGCTTTACCTGTTTTACTTACTAAAAGTCCACTAACGGCAACTAATATACACATACCTATAAAGTATCCAATTGGCATACCTGCAGGATAGAAAGCTTTAGCTTTCTCGATTAGTCCATCTTCTGCCAATGCTGCTCTAACTAAGCTTCCTAATACACCTAAACCACCGGCAATTTGTGCAACAACACCAATAGATTTTAATACTTTACCTGCTACCTTTTTAAGGAAATTTTCTGTTACTACTTCTTCATCCTCAATATTTTTAACTTTTTCTAAATCACTCTCTGCTTTAGATATTTCATCAACCTTAACTTCAGCTGAGAAGATTTTATTTTCCAAATCAGGGTTTGATTTTAATTCATTGAAGAATTTATCAACAGCTTCTTTATTGCTATTATAAAACTCTTTAACCTTATCAAGTCCAGGGATATTCAATTCTTCATTTATATTAGAAAAACTTTCAAACTTTTTTAAATATTTCATATTTCTTTTTAATTTTTATATAGATTATATATTAAAATAATTTTTCTAAAATATTACTTTAATATATAATCTATATGAAATTTATAAAGGATTTTAAAGTTTTTGAATCTACAGAGTTTGAAAAAATCAAGATTGAACTGGAAGACATACTTCAAGAGATGAAAGATGAATTTAAATCTCTTTCAAATAACGATTTACCTATCGAGATAAGATATGTAGAGAGAGGTGGAAAGGATATTATATCTATAAGAATAGGTAAAGTGTTTGCTAACTTAGACGACTACTCTTTGAAAATGGATAAAAGTAAAGATAGTTTATTTAGGATAAACGATTATATGGAATCTGAAGGGTATAGATTCAAATCTTTTTCTTGGGACTATGCAGGTGAGACAAAATTCTCATACACCACTTTTGGTCCTAAGGTACCTTTCGAAAGCATATTAAAGATTGGAGAGACAGTATATGTGGCTCTTTTCTATACAAAAAACACAAATATATAAATATGAGAAATATTAGACTATTTAAAGACTTTGATGGAAAAGTCAATGAAAATATTATTATTCCTGGTGAATATTTAGACTTCATAGATATGTTAAAAGATCACGGAGTTGATACTGATTTATATGGTACTGGTACTTTCAAAACCATAGGACATTTATTTCAAGAAATGAAAGAAGGTGAGACAGAACTAACATCAGAAAATGGTAAACTTGTTAGAAGAGTTCAATTTGTAGGTGCTAGGATTCTATATAAGAAAGATGGAGAATGGTTAAGATTATTCGAAGAGAAACAGATATTCAAAGATGGAAGAGAACGTAGAAGAACTACTATGCCATATTCTGCGGCAGAAAAGTTTAAAACTGGTGAAGATCCAAAAGAAGTTATTGTAAGAGGTATGAAAGAAGAGTTGGATATCGATATTACAATAGATCAATTTACATTTTATAATAGGAACGAAATATCAGAAGATAGTGATTATCCAGGTATAAAATCTTTTCATATTGGATATGAGTTTTTAGTTGTTTTAAATGACGAACAATATATTGAAGATGGTTATATAGAAAGACAAAAAGATAAAGATGTTTACTTTAAATGGAGACCGGTATCTAATGTTATAAAAGAATCTTTATTTTATAACATTTTAAGTACATTATCTTAATTGTATATCACTTTGTACTTCTTCACCACCTTCTTTAGTGAAGTCTCTACCACCACGACCTAAATGTGTCATAACGTTTCTAAAACCAATATATGATTTAGCACTATCTTGATATTCATAAGTTCTTGTAGAGTTTTGCAAGTAGTATCCAATATCTTTCCAAGATCCACCTCTAATAACTTTTCTTTTCATTGTTGGTGGATCCCAATCCATTGCATCATATTTATAATCAGAGTTCAAATCATGTGTAAATTCATTTAATGATTCATCATATGCGGTTTCACACCATTCAGATACATTTCCTGCCATACAATATAAACCCCACCCGTTTGGATTATAGGAGAATACTTTTACGGTATGGAAACCACCATCTTCAAAATATCTACCTCTCATTGGTTTAAAGTTACCTAAGAAGCATCCAGATTCATTTCTGATATAAGGACCACCCCAAGGGTAAGAAGATAATTCTAAATCGCCTCTAGCACCTCTTTCCCATTCAGATTCTGTTGGTAATCTAAAATCATTTAAAAATAATTCACCCATAGAAACTAACCATGAGTTTAATAATTGTGTTCTCCATATACTGAATGCTTTTGCTTGTTGCCAAGTTACACCAACAAATGGATAGTTGTCATAAGCAGGATGCCAAAAATACATTTTAGTCATTGGATCATGAAAAGAATATGTGAAGTCTCTTATCCAGCAAAGTGTATCTGGATAAACATTTATAACTTCATCAATAATAAATCTGGATCTATCGGCATGTCCGCGAATAGCATTATTCTGACCTTTCTTATTAAAGTGTCCTAAGTCTAAATCTTGTCCTTGTGGATCTTTTGTGTATGGGTGTGGTGGTGATTCTAACTGTCTATGTTCATCTACAATCTTTTCACCTTTATTATCATAACCATTAGGTGTTATATTTATACGACCTCTTTTGGCGGCTTCTACTAAATCAACCCAATAGTATTTATACATTAGTTTTCTAGTATCAATTTCTTTTCGTCTAAAGAATCTTTCTGGCTGAGGATAATACATATCTGCTAATAAAGGTACTAACTTAGGATCCTCATAATTGATTACTCTATCCCAATTTAAGTTAAATATTTCTCTACCAAGTTTTCTATCACTTGGATCATACTCAACATATTCCATGGTTGCCTCATCAAAATACATATCTTGATAGTTTATCCATTCTTTGGCATCATCATCAGACCACTCATTATTTTTATATCCACTTGTTCTATCATTCTCGTTGATATAAATTTTATCTCTTGTTATAGAATCTCTAACCCAATTTACAAATTGTCTATATTCGTTATTTGATATTTCAGTTTGATCCATATAGAAAGATTGTACTGAAACACTTTTTGCAACACTTTGGTGTAAGAAAGGAACATCTTGATCATTTTGTCCCATAGTGAAAGACCCAGATGGTATATAAATCATACCAACTGGAATCTCTGGATAGTAGTAAGGTCTTGGTTGAACGCCAATTAGGTGTCCAGTTTTATTTATACAACTAAAACTAGATAAAAATAATATTATAAAAATAATCTTTTTCATATTGTTTATATATAAAAGATTGATTGTGTTTAGATTTAATTTAAAATATAAGATATTTTAAAATCTCTAATTCGTCTAATAGATTCTAGTTTAATTTCCATTTCTAAAAATTTTACTTCATTTTCAGTTCTTTCAATTTGACCTTGTGGTATTTCTAAACCACGTTCTCTTAGCTCTTTTAAGAACTGTAATCTTTTGCGTGTTTCGACTAATTTTTTCATTACATTGTTTTATTACTCTACAAATATAGTTTAAAAAATTAGACTAACCTATTTATAAGCTATTTAAATATTTTTTTTTGATTTTCTCAGTATCAATAGATTTAAAGTTTGTAATGCAACCAATTTCATTATAACTATTACCCATTTTATCAATTGTATCAAGACAAAGTTTTTTTAAAGACTCATTACTTAAATCATTACCTATTGTAGGTAGTGCTAAATATAGATAGATACAGATATCGTTATTATTAGAATTATTTGCTATTTGTTGAAATTGATAAACCATGTCCGGATTTAATCCTCTAATAATATGACATAATATCATATTGGTATCTTCACATACTTTTTCACCACAGGTTTTCCAAAGGTCGAATCCTAATGCGACAACCATTTTTAGATCCTCAACTGGATTTTTTGAGTTAGACATCGTAGTTGTAAATCTTCTCATTTGATCTGCGATTGTGTCTTCAATATTATCATAAGTTTCACCTTTAGAAGGATTATTGATTATGTATTCTAAATTTTCCATTTTAATATTTTTAGTGCCTTCTCCGGGATTCGAACCCGCTCACCTATTATTTCAGTGAGGTGTCATAAGACCCAATCAAGAGGCTATGTAATTTATTTAAAATTTATATACAAGTGTGTATAAGTATCAGTACTAGGTTCACCTAATTGTCGTACATCATAACCTAATTCATTCATTTTTTTGATAGTTTCTTCTTTGGCAAAGATTGGTACTTGACATGATTTATTACCTCTAGCTTTTGCATTTTCGATTACCATAAGGCAGTATTCTACTTCAGTTTTCATTTTAATATTTTATTTAATTTTTCATTTCTTTTCTCACTTCTAAGTTTATACTTAGGAAGAATAGTTATATCTCTTAAATTATAAATGTTGAAATTATTGGTCTGATAATTTGATTTTTCTATAAGTCTTCCAAATATGGTATATACATAGAATTTATCTTCTATCTCACATCTTATATAGTATTTGATAGTATTTTCAAAAACGTCTCTAAAATCCCACCTACCATCAGAAGTCAACATAACTATCAATATAATTACTAAAATAAAAAATAAAGCTCCGAGTAGAATATTCCCAGGTGAATATTGTTTATATCTGTACTTATTTTTATCTTTGCCGGTAAGTTTAAGTCTTTCTGTCTTATAAAAAATATCTAAGTCACCATCATATTCTTCATGAATATATATCCATTTACCATTTATCTGAACCTCTTTTAGAATAGTTACCTCATGTTGAGTATCCGGTATTTTACCAGCGTAATTAAGTGATATACATGCTATAATTATAATTATAGTCTTAGCTATGTTTTCCTTAACCAATTCTAATAGGTATATGAAGGGGAATAGTATTTTACTCATAATATTTTTTCTATTTGTTTGTTTCTAAATTCGTCTAAAGTAATAAATAATTTGGAATTTCTGTTACCAACTCTACCATTATCCAATACAATATTGTATAGAGTGAAGCTTTGTCCGAGCTCTACCGAGAATGTTCTTTCGATGTGATTCACTTCATATATTTTGTTTATGCTGATGTTATTTAAACATGTATCATATCCTATATCGTTATTTACGAATACTACTTTCATATTTAGAAATTACCAGGTTCTACCTGAAATACTTTAACACCTAATTCTCTCCACATATCAACAACTTGATTACGATCATCATAAACAAAAAGAACATTATATTTACTCAATTCATTATTATAAATTTCTTTTTTAACTAGACTGTCTTTTCTATAATCATCCTTTGGTCTCATAAACATATCATCAAATGGTATATCATAGAAGTTTAACCACTCTGTAGTTAATTCTCTACAAGATTCATCACGTCCTGTTAAAATGATAATTCTTTCACCTAGTTTTCTATGTTTTCTTAAACGATCAGCTACAATTATATCAACATCATCTCTATCTACTTTATTCCAATCAAAAGGTCCTCTTTTGCCATTCATATGTGCTAAAGTACCATCAATATCACATACAATTACATCTTCTTTATTTTTATCAAGAATTGGATTCTTATAAACTTTTCTAACGATTGGTCTAGTAGAAGTATCAAATGATTCAACTAGTTCCTTATATTGTTTGAACATTTTGGTAACTATATCATCAGGAACTTTTCTATCACGATTAGAATTTCTTTCTAACGCTTTATTTAAAGATATATCAAATACTTGAAATTCAACACTTGCTTGGTTTTTAACTAAGTCACAAAAATGTTCTATATAAGATAATTTTAAATTTGTATTATCAATCATAACATTTAATCCACGAGATAAAGAATCTAATATAACATTATCTTGTAAAGTATTTATAAGACTTTCTATCTTTGGTTCACAAACATATTGACCTTTAAGCATTGCTCTAAAATCATCACGAGAGACTCTAACCCAATTGGAATTCTTACGAACAAAGTCCTCAGACCAAGTTGATTTACCACTTGCTGGTATTCCAATCAATATTTTAACTTTTAACTTTTTCATTTTTTTCATTTTTTAATGTCTCTTCTACCACACTTTTGTTTTGTAAAAATGAAGGTGTGGTTACCTTTATTTTTAATGTCTCTTCTACCAAAGTAGATGATAATTTCGCTAAAAAAGTAGGTGTGTCTACCTTTATTTTTAATGTCTCTTCTACCATATACTTCGTTATCTCTTGTATTTCCTTGTATTTAAGACCAAATTCCTCTTTAAAAAATGACCAGTAAAGTTTGTAATTACACCAAAAATCTTCATTTTTTACATCCTGGTAAAAGATCCATTCGTTATTTTTGTTATATAATATATATTCTTGACCATGTTTTTCATAAACATCAGTCTTAATAACTTTAAGATCTTTTGTAATTTCATTAAACTTATCAATGATAGGGGTTTCATTACCCATTACAATATCTAATTTTAAATCTCTTAATATTGATGTACTTTTCATCTTTTAATATTTGCCTTTACCCAATTTCGAGTCCAATGTTCATCAGTACTAACATGATTCTTTCTAACCCACTTCATTACATTCTGTGAGAAGTCATCATTATGGAATGAACCTGCGTTTCTAATTACTATTCCTTCACATTTACCACCTAATTTTGATGGTTTTGATACTAAGTCTTCAACAATCGTTTTAAGCTCATCATATGTCTTTATAACACCTCTAAATAGAACCGGTGCTGTTGGTATATCTAATAAATAAGAATATTCTTCTACTTCATTCCATGATATCCAATTATAATTATCTCTAACACCAAATAGATAAAAATATGATGTTAAATCTGAATATTCAATTGAATGTATTCCTTCCATATTTTCTCCAAATAAAAATACATCATCGTCTAAATCATTTTTTAATATAGAGTGTAATTGTCTAACTTCCCTTGACCAAGGTGATGTTGTGAAGGTTGCATGACTTCTAGCATAAACTCCTAAAATAGAATCTACTTTCTTAGATACCCTATCATCACTGGTTGTACCCGGTGAGAATGGTAAATGATATGTTCTATTGTACTTACTCATTATAATCCTAATTTATTTAGTTTATCTTCTCTTTTTATAGAAACGGAAGACTCTGCTAGTTCTGATTCAATTATTTTTATTTCTCGTTCTGCGTTATCAATTCTTATTTTACATTCAAAATCTTCTAACCCACCACCATAAGCTCTATCTATATCTTCATAGTGCCAAAAATTTTTGACATAAGACTTCAATGAGGAAAGTTCTTTTTTCTTTTCTCTTCTTTCCTGTCCGCTAATTTTGAATGGACTTTCATTCATAACTATGCTTTATTAAAAGTTCTTGAATTTTCATTTGTATTTATTTTATACAAATATAATACTTTTTAGTATATCTTTTCAAATTTATTTTTAAAATCTTTGATTTCTCTTGTATATAAATCACCATAATCTAAATCATCTCTTGTGTAGATTACACCATCAACCCAATCACCAATTTTAATTTTAGTTGTTGCAATAACCACATAAACATTACCGGTTTTTATATGTAAAAATTTATCGTTCTTATTTATCATTATTTCTTTTTAATTTTCCAAGATCCAAACCATTCCTTAGTTACAATAGCTTCATATCCATTTTTTAAACAAAACTCGTCAACGGCAGGGTTTACTCCAAAAAAACCATGATAGAATCCATTACCACTATATATATGTTTATCTTTACCATTTTCCATAAAATTAGGATCTTCACTCCAATTCATTGAAATATAATCATGTCCACATAAATAACCACCTGATTTAACCTTTGGATACCAAAGGTTTATATCTTGTACTACATATTCATATGCATGATTGGCATCTATGTAAACAAAATCTAAAGATTCATCTGTGAATATATCTGATGCTATTTCAGAATTTGCTCTTATCATTATTGCACGATTCTCATAACCACTTATATTATCAATTGCAGATCCATATATTTCACCATTTTTAAAATTACCATGATTACTGGAATCTAGGTAATCATTTTTATCTAAAGCAGACCAGACATCAACCATATATAATGTTCCTGACCATAATTCCATAATTTCTTTCGCAAATTCTGCTTTAAAAGAACCTACTTCTACACCTTTACCATTAGGAAAATATTGTCCAATTACTTTTATTAAATCCTGTCTAGTTATATCTTTTTTAATAGCTAAATTCATAAATATTATATTAGAAATAGATTTTTTGTTTTTAATATATAATTTATGGATATAAAGAGATATAAAGATTTTTCGATAAACGAAGGGAAAGTTACGGAAGATGAGAAGTATGATATAGAGCAAATACTTGCAGATTTAACTCAAGATATGGGATTTAATCTAGTTTTAAAAAAAGTCTATTATTCCGATAATAAAAGACAATCACAGGAGAATTTTGATACATACTGTAATAATCCAGTTTTGGTTATCGATTTAATAAGGAAAGGTGATTTTCTAGATGAATCTGGAGTAAAAGAGTTGCTTAATTCTGTATACGAAGCCATAGGAAGATTATCAGAAATTGGAGAACCTGAGATTAAAATTTTTTCATTAAGGAAATTGTATTCTCAAAAAGAACAAAACATCACTATCGAAATATTACTTACAATTGATGAAAAACCGGATCTTTCTGATATGCCAGGATTTTATGATTTCATCGATATTTTGAATCGTAAATGGCGAGATTCAAATAATAAAGTTACGAGATCATTCTCTATTGGTGATAGTACAAAAGATTCTATTTTGTTGGATCCAAAAACTGAAATTGAGCTTGGTAATGAAATTGTTGGACAAGCAACATTTACAGATGTAAAGGCTTTTATTAGAAAAGTTTTTAACCCAATTCCAAATAGAACAGGAAGAGAATATGAATATGAATTAAAAAAGGAAGGTGAAAATGTAAGAATAGAATACAAAGGATTTACGAGATTGGATCGTATGGGTAGAGTAATAGCGGATTAGATCCCAAGTTCTTTCAATTTTCTATTTCTTATACTTCTTTTAGTTTCGCTTAGTTCGTATTCATAGAAAGTTTTTTCTCCGATAGTTGATCTATCATCATAGATACTTACGGTATAGATGCAGTCTGGTCCAACAAATCTTTTATTGGTTATGACTCCTTCTTTACCACTATAGATTGATTGGTCAAAAATAGGTTTAATCTTTACGATATACCCAATTTCAAATTTTGATTTCATATTCCAATCTTTTTTAGTTGAATCTCTCTCCATTCGTTTATTGAAACGAATCTCAATGGTTGGTAGTATTCACTAACTATTCCCAGTTCGTTCTTTATTATAATACAGAATGGGTCTGCGTAGTCAGATTCTGTCTCGACATAGACTTTATTCATAACAAGCTCTTCGTCATTTCCTCTATTGTCTATACAAACCCATTTTTTCATACAAGTTCTAATACAAATCTGGTTAAGTCAAGTCCAGACTCAAACATTTCTGGTGATTGAATTGAATAATCTTTATATAAAGTAAAACCTAAATTTAAATAAAAATCTCTATCAGCTTCTTCTGCTTGGTAAGCACATATGATTATTTGATTATCAATTGATTTTATTTCAGATATGATATGATTTACTAGTTCGTTTTTTTCTATATCATATCCATTTCCAAAAATACAATCCATTAAATAAAATGCAGAATTTTCTTGATGTGATCCAAATCCTATTACATTATCATTAAGATAGTATATGAAAAATACCAAATCACTTAAATCATCTAATGAGAAGTTTGATTCATATGGAAATTTATTAAAATATATTTCAGTGACTATATTAAGTATTTCTTCATTTTGTAAGAGCTCTTCTTGTGTTATTCTTTCTATTCTCATATTATTTATATTATTAGTTCATCAGTATGTTTAATCTTTTATTTCTTAGCTTGGCTATATTAAGCATATAACATACTATTCGTCCACCAGAAAGTTTTGCTTTTACGGTAATCTCTTCTTGAACTTCACCATTCATTCTTCGCTTCCATGCATACGGGCATGTATATATTTCAACAATAGTAGATTCTTTGTTTCTAGTTCTACTATGATAGAACTCTATCAACATCTGATTAAGTCCTAGTTGTATTAGTTTGTCTTCGATTTTCATATTCCTAATATTTTAATTTTATTATTTCTTATATTAGACTTCATTTCTGATATGATATGTTCATCAACATCAGATAGTTTATAATTTACAACTTTAATTTCTAAATTCTCTTCATATAAATAAGACTTTTCACGTAAGAAATATATACTATCTATATAAGTTATTTTATAAGGAATACCAATACTTTTTATAAAATCTTCATCGATAATTTTTTTCAAATAAATAGTATCAGTATCTATGTATAATATACTACTATAATTTTTATCCCAATAATAACTCATTATAGAATTCATATAACCACTAATTCGTATAGCGGAATGGAAGTCTAATAAACGGTATAATGAATTTAATAATATATTTTCATTATTTGTATAATCATCTTTTTTTAACAACTCACGTAACTCATCAAATTTTATATTTAAAAGATTTGGATCGGTTATATTTTGGATTTTTATCAAACCTTCATCAAAGAATTGAAGTATAAGATGTGCATATAGTTTATTAAACTTTAATTTAATTATATTAGATTCTAATCCGAATGATTGATTTACTCTATTAAATCCACCATCATTAGATTTATCTAAGAATTCTTTAATGATCTTAGTCATCTTTATCTAAATATAAATGTTCACTTATGAGTATCGGAGTTTCATTAGGATCTTGAGTTCCTCTTCCAAATAAAATTTGATCAGCAGCGGTTGCGATTACCCAAGCTTCGGCTCTGGTATGGAAGTCTCCCCAGTTATCGACGAATCCACAAACGATGTCTTCTCTTTCTATTGCTTTATATTCGATTGGATCTAAAAATCTTTCAAGAGTTTGAAATGCGTCACCGTGCCTTCTACCAGATATTACGAATCCTTTGTAACTTACTGCCGAGCAAATTATATATGTCTTATTATATTTATCTTTCATAATCCTAATTTTGTTAGTTTATAGTCTCTTAATTTTACTAAATCTTCGTTTCTTATGTGTAAGAAAAATTCTCCTTTGTTGTTTTCATATTCGTTTAGTCCATATTGACCGATGTCTAATCCAAACTTTTTGAAAAAAAGTTCTAATATAAATGAAAGATTAGTCTCTTCAAGTTTATTTTCTTCTTCTAATGAAAGATTAGAAGTTGCTATAATCACACCGTTATGTTTTAATCCTATCTTATACATCTTTCAATATTATTTTTAGTCTATTTTCTCTAATGATATTTTTGAATGTATAGTTTTTTCGTAATCTAACATAATACAAATATAAGTAAAATTATTTTAATATCTTTTGGATTTTCCAATCTCTAATAAAAGAATTATATAAAGAAATAAAAGAATCATCATTTCGGATCATCGAAAACATATGTGCTTTAAAATCACCACCAAACATTTGAAAGTCTACCGGATCACAATCGAATTTATAACATAATTTATGACCACCAAGTTACATCTCTAGGATTTATTGTTATGTTATTTAACATAAATGATTCTTTACGAACATATTCTAATTGTTCTTTCATGAATTCTTTTTCAAATTCACCATTCATTATATTTTCAAGATTATCTTTTAGATAATTATCGGTTTCGTCCAGTTCCATAAAAATTATATAGTAAATCTATTATAAGTTTATAGTAAATCTATTATAAGTTTGTATAATATGTTTATCTTTGTATTATGAATATAGAAGAATTATTAAAATCAAAAGAGAGAACTATAAGTCTACCGAAGTATGTAAAAGGGGAAGATCGTTTTTTAAACGGAGTTGACTTGAATAGTAATAAAAATGACTTTATAAGTGGTGAAATTAGTGTGAGATCCGGACAGTTCTTTTTGTATGAAAAGATAGAGGATGATCTGCTCCACTATCCTAAATTGGGTATTTATCTAAATGAATTACCTTGTGATCAAACTATCGAAGTTGAATGGTTTGATGTAAGAAGGTCTTGGGAGTTTAGACAGACAGTAATGTATGGTGGTACAGGATATAAGGGGTTCCCTAGTGATTTACCAAGTAAGATTGAAAGATTGATTCTATGGTATAATTCTATGGAGGTATATGGTGTTTGTGATAAAATGCCTACTTGGAGAGAACTTAGGGTTGCTTATGAAAAAACAATATGGTTTGGTATGAGTAAGGATGATAGAAGAGATAGAAAACTTAATTTTTTACTATAGTAAGTTAGAGAAGTTGGGTATATGAAAATTATAAACCTAATTCATCAAAACAAACTTTTCTGATAATATCTTTTACTATAGATTTCTGAGATTCTTCTATTACATATTTATGATATATTTCTAAGAATTCTCTTATACTTATTTCATTCTTATAAGATAAAATACTATAAACTTCACTCTTAACTCTATGTATATTATCATATAATTTAAATGATACTAAATCCGTGGTTTGAAGTCCAATTTTTGAGTCTTTAAATGTTACTGATCTTTCATTCATTTCATCTAATATATTATAAACATCTTTTTTATTCATAAGTCATTTTTACTTTAAGGAATTTCTGGTATTTCTAACCAATGAGTAATTTTTAATTCTTTCCATTGTTCAGAAGCATGAGTATCGAACTCATATTCTTTACTATCTACTCTAGTAGTAATTGATATTAATCTTCCAA
>Ga0228614_1000518_pt1 | contig 21515 bp, 23 predicted proteins | sample 15DmetaG_FD_190531 | JGI IMG/M metagenome (GOLD analysis project Ga0228614, IMG submission 190531) | Seawater microbial communities from Monterey Bay, California, United States - 15D | ecosystem: Environmental > Aquatic > Marine > Coastal | place: USA: California | collected 2016-10-13
TACCCCTGTAGCAACTGGCGCTGATCTGGTGGCCTACAGTGGGTTCTCTGCCAGCAACTACCTTGAGCAGCCGTATAACAGTGACCTCGACTTCGGGACGGGTGACTTCTGCGTGATGGGGTGGGTGACTAAATCAACAAACACTTATAGGGGTTTGCTGACACTATGGAATGTGGCTGGCACAGCGGGGTTCAAGCTACAGGGTGGCGGCAATTCGGATGGGATTGGCATACAGCCTGTATCTGGTGCTGGTTTATCTTTTCGTGGGCTTTCCTCTACGGAATTTTCACTGGTTTGCTTTGTTAGGCGTTCTGGGGTGATTTATGGATACTTAAACGGAGAACTGAAAGGTTCTGTTGCTAACACGACAGACATATCTACCCTCGACGGAAGTTTGATTATCGGGCATCTGGCTAGCGAGCCTAATTTTGCGTGGCAAGGGAAGCTGTCACTCCTACGCATCTCAGCCACAGCACCCACAGCCGAACAGATTGCCAAAATCTACAACGACGAGAAGGTGCTATTCCAAGAGAATGCCCAAGCCACACTCTACGGCACTTCTGATGCAGTCACAGCCTTGGCTCACGATGATGCCACTAACCTGCTTCATGTAGGCACAAGCGCTGGACGTTCAGTCTTCCAAGGCTTGCGTCGAGTAGACAACACAACGACTGCGGTCGGAACTGCAATCAGTGCATCTAACAATATGATCGTGGAGGAATAGTCATGACAGTTTTAGTATCGAAACCAGCAGTTAATCTGCGTTCAGAACTGGCTTCCCTGCGAAATCAGGGGGGCTACCAAGAGCAACAGTTTTACTTGGACGGGCTGATAACTAACGGCACGTTTGAGACTACATCTGGCTGGAATGGAATAGCCGCAACTACCGATTCTCGGTGGTACATTGACAACGGTAGATTAACAAAAGGTGGCACTAACGGCACAGCTGCACAAATAGTAAACCCATTAATCTCGGGGCAGTCCTATAAGGTGGAGATTGATGTTATAGCTAGACCTCTAGGAGATGTTCGTATTGGTATAGGTGATGTAAGCTATACTATCACTAGCACTCTTGGTACACAGTCTGTTGTGTTGTCACCTACAGATATAAACAATGGAATACGCCTATTTACAGGCGGTGCAGGAGGGGGCGGTGTAATCCTTGACAATTTATACGTCTTCGAAGTCGATGCAAACGGTAACGCAATCTACACGATGCCCAAAGGCTGGGTTCCCAAAGACGTTTACGAGGATGGCTTGTTGCAGCGTGAGGGAGCAGCCTACGACTATGAGGTGATCTACGATGGCTTTGATTACAAAATTAAATCAACTGTAGCCCCCTCAGCCACTACCCAAACCTGCGTGATTGGAGTTAAAGCATGACCCAGTTTATAACCAAGGGCGATGCCCCTCTAACACCAGCACAGCTTGAGAAGCGGGCGCAGAAGCACATCAAGCGTGTTTGGCCTGACCAAGCCCGTGAGAAGTCTATCCGCCTTGCTGACGGTGCCTTCGATGCCTTCATGACTTCCTTCTCTGCTGACCACGATGTGAACCTCGCCAACAACACATTCAACTGGCAGCTTCTTGAGTACCGCAAGGCCACTGCACGGCTGGCTCGTTATGTCTTGGCTGATGGTCGTCCTGAGGTATGGGAAGACCAGCCTACTGGTGAGTACGACGAGGAAGGCAATGAGGTCATGGAGAGTGTGCTTGTGCAGACTGCCGTAGAGCCACTGGAAGCCACCGTAGAGCAGCTAGTCTACTCAGATGACCCTGACGTAGAGCCAACCACAGAGACCGTCCCTAACCCCCTCATAGTGGCTGACACAGAGGAACGTGCTGCGGCTCAGGCTGTAGTGGATGCAACACCGGAAGATGTGAAGGGCTTCTAAGATGGACCTACTCCTGCTGAATGTAGATGCTATTGCAGGTAATGCCCTTCGCTGGGCTGCATACCGTCAGGCTCTCTTGGATGTACCACAGCAGGTTGGTTTTCCACATGATGTGGTAGGGTCTGTTAAGCCCTAATGTCAACCATAGACCAAATACGGCAAGCAGCAGAGACTGACTTGGTAACTTTTATCAAGTTGATTGCCCCTGAGCAAGTCTTAGGTCAGTGCCATGAGGATGTCTGTAATTGGTGGACTAGGCCTGACCATAAGAGCCACCAGTTGCTCCTCTTCCCACGGGACCACGGTAAGTCACGTTTGATTGCCTATCGTGTTGCTTGGGAGTTGACAAAGAACCCAACACTTCGTATACTATACATATCTGCTACAGCTAACCTAGCTGAGAAGCAGTTGGGTTTTATTAAAAGTATTCTTACCTCCGAGATTTACAGTCGTTACTGGCCTGAGCATGTTCACCCCGAGGATGGTAAACGTACTCGGTGGACTAACTCAGAGATTATGCTTGACCACCCGTCCCGTAAGGCTGAGAAGATTAGAGACCCATCAGTATTTACTGGTGGTTTGACTACATCACTTACAGGTATGCACTGTGACATTGCTGTACTCGACGATATCGTAGTCTACGAAAACGCATACACTGGAGAGGGCCGTAACAAAGTTAAGTCTCAGTACTCTCTGTTGTCGTCCATCGAAGGGGCAGAGGCACAGGAGTGGGTTGTAGGTACTCGTTACCACCCTGCTGACTTGTATAACGACCTCCTACAGATGGTAGAAGATGTATACGATGAAGAGGGTAACAAGGTTAGTGAAGAGAATATCTACGAAGTATTTGAACGTCCTGTAGAAGACAGGGGTGATGGTACAGGGCAGATGCTCTGGCCACGTAGTCAACGTAGAGATGGTAAGTGGTTTGGGTTTGACATTAAGGTTCTAGCTAAGAAGCGTGGGCAGTACCTAGACAAGGGCCAGTTCCGAGCACAGTACTACAATGATCCTAGTGACCCAGACAATGTTCCTGTGTCCTCTGACAAGTTCCAGTACTTTGAACAGAAGCTCCTACGACAAGACAGTGGTTACTGGTTCTATAAGGACCGTCGTATCAATGTCTTTGCTGCTGTAGACTTTGCTTTTAGTCTGAGTAAGAAGGCTGACTATACAGCCATTGTGGTTGTAGGCATTGACCATGAGAATAACATCTACGTCCTAGACATCGAAAGGTTTAGGACTGACCGTATCTCAGAGTACTTTGAACACATTATGCACCTCTCTAACAAGTGGTCATTCCGTAAGATGAGAGCAGAGACTACTGTTGCTCAGATGGCTATCGTTAAACAGCTTAAAGAGTTAATCAAACAACACGGACTGTCTATCAGTATTGAAGAGTTCAGGCCTAACAAGGCGCAGGGTAACAAACAGGAGCGTATCTCGTCTGTCCTTGAGCCACGTTATGACAACCTAAGTATCTGGCACTACCGTGGTGGTAACACTCAAATCCTAGAAGAAGAGCTTTCCTCACGGAATCCCCCACATGATGACGTGATCGACGCCTTAGCTTCTGTAGTCGATATGGCAGTTAAACCTGCTCGGTCTACTCGTCGTCAGAAATCTAGCAACATTGTGTGGGCTAACAACAAATTTAGGGGTGCTGGTTAATGGCTGGTGAAGTAATCGAACTAGAGAATGTGCTTGATGTAGACCACATGGCTACACAGATTGCTTCTCGTTGGCAGGAGTGGACTACTCTGCGACAGAACAAAGTAGAGGAGTGGAAAGAACTTCGCAACTACCTCTATGCTACAGACACCCGCACAACCAAGAACGCCATGCTACCGTGGTCTAACAGTACGACCACACCCAAACTAACACAGATCATGGATAACCTCCATGCTAACTACTTCGCCACTCTGTTTCCTCAGAAGCGTTGGTTTAAGTTTGAGGCCAACTCCCGTGATGCCAATGTAAAGCTCAAGCGTGAGACTGTACAGGCCTACATGGAAAACAAGGTTAGTGCTTCTGACTTTGAGAACACTGCCTCTGATCTCCTCTACGATTACGTACAGTATGGTAACTGCTTTGCTACTGTTACTTGGGAAGAGGGCTACAAGACCAAGAAGGATAACAGTCTTGTAGTCAACTACGTCGGACCACGGGCGGTACGTATCTCTCCCTACGACATTGCCTTCAACCCTACTGCATCCTCATTTGAGAAATCTCCTAAGATCATTCGGTCTGTCAAGACACTGGGTGAGATTAGTAAGAAGGTTCAGGAAGACCCTAGCAAGGGCTACCTAAAGGATGTTTTTAGCAAGATGCTCTCTGCCCGTGCAGCTATCCGTGGCTCTGATGCTCAGCACAAGGCCGAGGGTTTTATTGCAGACGGGTTCTCCTCTATTGAGGAGTACTACGGTTCTGACTACGTAGAAATCCTGACCTTCTATGGTGACTACTTTGACGAGGTTGAGGGTAAGCTCTACGAGGACCGTATCATCACTATTGTAGACCGTGCATACGTCCTAGCTAACGAGGAGAACCCTAGCTGGCTAGGCCACGCAGCTATCTTCCATGCTGGCTGGCGTCCACGTCCTGACAACCTATACGCCATGGGTCCACTAGATAACTTGGTTGGTATGCAGTACCGCATCGACCACCTAGAGAACCTTAAGGCCGACGTGTTTGACCAGATTGCCTACCCTATCCTCAAGATACGTGGTGATGTAGAAGACTTCGACTTTGCCCCTGCGGAACGTATCTATCTGGGTGAGGAGGGTGACGTAGGCTACCTGTCCCCTGATACCACTGCACTAAACGCTGACTTCCAGATTCAGAACCTAGAGAACAAGATGGAAGAAATGGCTGGTGCACCCCGTCAGGCTATGGGTATCCGTACTGCTGGAGAGAAGACAGCCTTTGAGGTGCAATCACTACAGAACGCAGCCTCACGTATCTTCGAGCACAAGACTGCCCACTTTGAACGTGTGTTCCTTGAGCCTTTGCTCAATGCTATGTACGAGGTTTCTGTACGTAACATGAACATCGCTGACACCATCCGTGTGTTTGACGATGCGGTTAATGCCAACATCTTCCGTTCTGTCACTAAGGACGACATTACAGCCTCAGGTAAGATCGTACCTATCGGTGCCCGTCATTTTGCAGAACGTGCCCGTCGTGTACAGAACATGACACAACTCTACCAACTCAAGCTGTCTGACCCTACTGTAGCTGCACACATGTCTGGTAAGGAGTTTGCTCGTATCCTCTCCGAGGAACTGGGTGAGCCTACACTCTTCTCTGAGAATATCTCAGTGCAGGAGCAACTAGAGACACAGCAGGAAGTTCAAGAAGCAGAAATGCAGAACCAAGAACGTCTAGCTCAACAACAAGAGTTAGGTATGTAGTCAATGAAAGCATACTGGTTCAAAGAATGTAAGACGAAAGAGGAGAAGGATGCGGTACGTCAGAGTATACTGAGTAACCGTCAGAGCCTTGACCGTCTCAAAGAAATCCTAGAGCCGATGCTCAAGGAAACTGCACTCACAACGGACTACGATAGTCCCTCGTGGGCGTATAAGCAAGCTGATCGTATCGGCTATAACCGAGCACTAAACCAAGTGCTTGAAATTATAAACCTAGACAAGGAATAACCATATGGTTTTCACTGACGGTACTGAAACCACACAGACCGAGCAGACACCAGAGCAGAATGGACAAGTGACCCCACCACAGGAATCTTATCTACAGAAGCTCGTAGAGGCAAAGGGAGAGAACTGGAAAGACCCTGAGACTCTTGCCAAAGGTAAACTCGAAGCAGACGGGTACATTACGACTCTAGAAGAGCAACTAACCCAAATGCGAGAGGATATGAAGAAGCAAGACTACCAGTCCCAACTTCTCGAACAACTCCAAACCAAGGCCACTGACACCGCCGCAGTGAATACTGGAGAGCCTAATAAAGATAATAACGGCGACGTTGACACACAGAACACCACTGCGGCTGTTAACGAGGATGACTTGAAGAGCCTTGTTGAGAAGACACTGACCCAACGAGACAAGGATGCTGCTGTAAAGCACAACCTTAGTCAAGTGGATCAAGAGCTAGACAAAAGCTACGGCACAGAAGCTGCTAGTGTAGTCCAGAAGAAAGCTCAGGAACTAGGTATGTCGATGGATCGTCTACGTGATATCGCCTCCGAGTCCCCTAACGCCTTCTTCACTCTTATCGGTGAACCACAGAAGTCCTTTACCCCTATGGTGCAGGGTTCTGTACGAACCGAGGGTGTCAACATGCAGGCCTCGACGCAACGTGACTGGAGTTACTACCAGAAGATGCGTCGGGAAAACCCCAATGAGTATTACAGCCCTAAACTTCAACAACAACTTATCGCAGATAAGATGAAGATGGGCGACAAGTTTGGTAATACTTAAATCTCTTCATATCTAAGAAAGGACTAGCAAAATGGCTGGTATGATTTCCTCCAACGCAGACATGCAGCGTCTGATTCGTTCTGAGGTCTACTCCTCGGAACTCAAAGAAATCCTTCGGGACGAAATGCAAGCCCAGCGCTACGTGCGTATGCTTGATGGCTTCCCCGATGGTGACACCTTCACTATCCCAACGATTGGTGAGACCACTGTCTCTGACTACACAGAGGATGCAACAGTATCCTACGTCCCTATGGACACTGCTGAGTTTCAGTTCACCATCGACAAGTACCTCCAGTCGGGTACATACCTGACGAAGAAGGCTGCACAGGACTCGTTCTACAGTGCGCAGCTTGAGGCTCGTTTTGTTCCTGAGCAGTCCCGTGCTATTATGGAACACTTCGAGGCAACAACCTTTGCTTCCCCCGAAGTTGGTGTCACAGCTAACTCCGCAGAAGCTCAGGACGGTATTGCTCACCGCATCTCGGGTGGTAATGCTGGTCGTGTTGAATTGGAAGACTTCGCCTTTGCACGTTATGCACTGAAGAAGGCTCACGTTCCTGACACGAACATGGTTGCTATTGTTGACCCATCCATTGAGTTCCAATTGAACACACTGACCAACTTGGTTAACGTGTCCAACAACCCAATGTGGGAGGGTGTTGTCCGTGACGGTATCGCCACTGGTATGCGCTTTGTTGCCAACGTCTACGGCTTCGACGTGTACACCTCCAACTACCTCAAGACCACTGTAGCTGATGCTGCTCTGCTTGAGCGTGATGGTTCCACCGCACAGGACTTCTCGACCAACAATGGTGTTGCTAACTTGTTCTTCTCGGCTGATGCAGGTGCTAACCCATTCGTGGGTGCATGGCGTCAGATGCCTGAGGTTGACTACGAGTACAACAAAGACAAGCAACGTCACGAGTATGTTACGACTGCTCGTTACGGTGTTAAGAAGTACCGTCCAGAAGGCATCGTCACAATCGTGTCGAACCCTGCCGTATAAGCTAAAGGGTTGGGGGCTTCGGCCCCCTTCCTCTATTTTGTTGTTGACAGATTTGAGATTAGCTGTATAATTTCATTATCGGTCCCCGATGGTATATCTATAGTATACCTACTCACTCAAGGAAGTTACTATGGCAAACGTAAACCATTCTACTCTAACTGACCCATACCTACATGAACCTAAGGGTGTAGCAGCAGCCTCTAATGGCTCTGTTTACTTTGCAGATGGTGTAGGTAGTGGTGGTTGGGAACACCTTGCTCACTACGTAGGTGGTTATGTAGCCTTTGATGCAACTAGCCCTACTACCCAAGTTCTTACGACAATCCTTGCACCATTGAATCCTCCCTTCTCTCTAGCTGAGAACAGTGGTTTTACAGCTTTATCTACTCCTAATGCTCGTCTTCGTTACGATGAGCCTGAAGCAATGATATGTAACATTAACTTTGCAGCTTCTATACGACACACAGCTTCACCAGATCACAACATTGAACTTGCCTTGTACAAGAATGGTGTAGCTATCGCAGGTGCTCATGTCATCCAGACTTCAAGTAACGCTGTTTGGCAGAACATGAACTTGACTGGTCAGGTAGAACTAAATGCTACAGACTACATTGAAATTTACACGAAGGCTGATGCAAGTATAACTCTTGAGTTGGCTTCGGCTTACCTCACAATCAAGGGTGTGTACAAATCATGAAGACTACACTCCTACAGATCGTACAGTCCATCCTAAATGACATGGACTCCGAGGAAGTTAACAGTATCAATGACACGGTAGAGGCTCAGCAGATTGCTTCTGTAGTCGAGGATACCTACTACAACATTATTGCTGCCCGTGAGATTCCTGAACATAATAAGCTCATAACCCTGACAGCAATGGGTAACTCAGCCAAACCTACTCACTTCAAGTACCCCACCAACACTAAGAAGATTGAACGTGTTGAGTACAACGTAGGTACTGTAAGTGACAAAGATTTCCGTATCATTGAGTTTGTAGGCCCTAGCTTATTTCTAGACCGCATGGATGAGAGTGGGTTGCTTGTTGAGACTTACGACGGTAGCTTAGATATCTTTGTAGGTACAGACAGCCCGCCCACGTATTATACATCCTTTGATGATGAGTACTTGATTATGAACAGCTATGACTCTGCTGTTGATTCAACACTACAGTCCTCTAAGGTTCGGGCCCTTGGCTCCTCGTACCCTACCTTTAGCCAGACGGACAGCTTTACTCCTGACCTAGACAACACTCTTATGCCCTACTTTCTTGCTGAGTCTAAGTCTACCTGTTTCTCTCTGTTCAAGGGAGGGCCAGACCCCAAGGTAGAACAGGCTGCTCGTCGCCTTAAGTCCTTCACACAGAATGACATGTACAAGACTAAGAGAGCTAACAAGAAACCTAACTACGGACGTACCTAATGGTAGAGTTTATTCATGACACCGAGAACCAACGGTGCGTGTGTAAGACCGACAAACTAACCACCGACATTCACATTGAGAAAGAGCTAGGTGGTTACAGGTTCTTTGTTGTCAGGTTTGAGAAGGGGCCAGTCCCTAAAGAACTTAGTGACAGGTACTCAAGTATCTACAAGGCTCAGGCTGGTGTAGAGAAGTACCTCAGAAACAAACCTCAGTCTGTCTCGGCTCGACGTAAGGAGTTTGGAGACAACTACGAGAAACGTAAGAAAGCTCGAAATGCCTCAAAGTCTCAACCAAAAGTCAGTTAACAACTTTATCCGTGGTTTGATTACTGAGGCAGGGGAGATGACTTTTCCTGAGGGTGCCTCCGTAGACGAACTTAACTGTGACCTACGTCGTGATGGTTCTCGTCGTCGTCGGTTGGGTGTAGAAGTTGAGAGCAACAACACACTCTCCTCGTTTACAATTGCAGACACTGAGATTGTTACTACGGGTGACTGGATCAACGTAGCAGGTAATGCCGACCTAGAGTTTCTTGTAGTTCAGAAGGGTTCTACCCTTTACTTCTACAACAAGGCTGACCTACCCTACTCCTCTCAGATTATTGCTGACACAGTAGACTTGTCTGCTTTTGAGCACTCAGGTTCTAGTGGCGCTGAGACAGTTAAGTGCCAGTTCACTTCGATCAAGGGTACACTCGTTGTATCCTCCCCAGCTATTGAAGCTGTTTCTATTGAGTACGACGCTGACACTCAGACATTCTCTGAGACACAGATTGACTTTCGTGTACGTGACTTTGAGTGGCAGGGTGACACTACAACGTACTACAATGATGATGGCACACCATCACCTGACCGTCAGTACGATGCTAAGAACGCAGGCTGGAGTGTAGGTAACGGTACACCCTCTGACTTGACCAAACGCCTGACCCACCCATGGTACTCAGGTAAGGACGTTAACGACAACTACTCCGAGGCTGCGTTTGATAAAGTCTATAGTGGTACAACCCTTACAGGTAATGGCCACTTCATCCTAGACTTCTTCTCTAAGAACCGTGGGTCTGTCTCTGGCTTATCAGGTCTTACCAAGAGTACAGACACAGAGGTTAACCGCTTCCGTTGTGTAGAAGCCTTCTCTGGTCGTGTGTTCTATGCTGGCCTTGAGAGTTCAGCCAACGCAGGTACTATCCTGTTTTCTGGTCTCATTGAGACTACAACAGACCTAGGTCGATGCCACCAGATCAATGACCCTACCGCTGAATACCTGAGTGATTTACTCGACACTGATGGTGGTGTTATTAAGATTCCTGATGCGGTAAAGATTCAACGCCTCTACGCCTTCCAGTCCTCCCTCTTTGTATTTGCTGATAACGGGGTGTGGCAGATCACTGGTGTTGATGGTGTGTTCACAGCAGCCTCCTACTCAGTCAACCGTGTGTCTCGTGTAGGCCTGCTACAGCCTGATACTTTTGTGTCTGCGGGTGGTGTTCCCTTTTGGTGGTCCCGCTTCGGTATCCATACCCTAGGTACAGACCCTGTATCCGGTCAGGGTCAGGAGCAGAACCTTTCTATCTCCACCATCCAGACCTTCTGGGATGTGATTGATCAAGACGCAAAGCTCAAGGTTACAGCAGCCTACGATAGCATCAACAAACGTATTTACTGGGCCTACCCAGACGATAATGAGACTGTTGCATCTAAGTTGAACAACTTCCTAATCCTAGACATTCCACTACAAGCCTTTTACCCTTGGCGTATAGAGGACCAGACAGGCACAACTAGCTGTGTTGTAGGTTTTGACTTTTACTCAGGATATGGTGCTAAGGCTCTTGAGCTAGACGTTACAGCCAACAACGGTGTAGACGACGTAGTTCTGTCTAATGGTGATGATGTAGTCTCTGAGCAGGTAGCTACGTTCAACACGGGTGACCCAGCTATTGTGCTTCTGATCCGTGATGGTGCTACAAACAAACTCACAATGGGTTCCTTCTCTAGTATATCCTTCCTAGACTGGGGTGAGGTTAACTATGTGTCATACGCTGAGACAGGTTACGACTTCATAGGTGATGCAGTACTAAAGAAGTCTGCACCCTACCTCGTATCCTACTGCCGACTGACTGAGACTGGCTTTACGGGTAACGAGAGCATCGGTTATGAGGCTGTACGCCCCTCAGGGCTAACTGTTGCAAGTGCTTGGGACTTTAAAGATACCTTCTCTACTGCACAACAACTCTACCGAAAGAAGTTCCCTGTCGTAGTTGACCCGAATAACTTAAACGAGTATAATTACCCTGAGGATGTTATCACTTCACGTGTTAAGGTACGTGGTACTGGACGTTCCATGCGTCTACGTTATGAGAGTGAACAAGGTAAGGATTTCCAGCTAATCGGCTGGGGTATGGTCCAAGGCCGCAACCCAAGGTTCTAGATGTCTGACAAAGTTACTTATCAAATAGAAAACTTCTATACCCTAAAAGAACAGGTACACGAACTGTTCGTAAAACATTGGGAGGAAGTAGCTCTCTACAAAGATAAGATGAAACTTAACCCAGACTGGGGGTTCTACACTACTCTATATGAGCAAGGTAACTTAGGTTTGTTTACTGCCCGAAAAGGCACTAAGTTAATCGGGTACTTTGTTGTAGTAGCTCGACAGCACCCACACTACAAAGACCACCTTGTAGCAGCAAATGACATTATCTTTATCGACCCAGAATACAGAAAAGGTATGACGGGTTACAAGCTAATTAAGTTTGCTATGGATAACTTGAAAGAACTTGGGGTCTCAGTTATCTCTGTAAATGTAAAAGTACACAGACCTTTTGATAAACTTCTAGAGAGACTTGGGTTTGAGAATACTGAGAGACTCTATACAGCCTATATAGGAGATTAACACAATGGCTATCGTAGCAGCAGTTACAGCCGCAGTAGGTACAGCAGCCTCTATCCAGCAAAGTAATAAGGCAGCTAGAGCAGGTCGGCAGGCGGCTGCGGTGCAGAAACAACAACAACAGGCTCAGGCTGCTCGGTCTCGTCGTTCTGCCCTACGTGAGGCACAGATCAAGCGTGCTCAGGCCCTTGTGCGGTCACAGGCTGTAGGTGGTGCAGGAGGCTCTGGTGTAGCTGGTGGCTTGTCTAGTCTTAATTCTCAGCTTGGTTCGGGCCTTGGCTTTGCTGGTGCCTCCACCGCTCGTTCGGGGCTTATCTCTGACTTCGGGGTGCAACAACAGACAGCACTTACCAATGCACAGTCGGCAAGTGCCCTTGCAGGACTAGGTATGCAGGGACTACAGCTAAAAGGCTTTCCTGAGTTTTGATAGTGACCTCCCCTACTACACCGTACAAGGAAGCTCTTAATGGCTACAGTACTAGGCGATAATACCGCCGAAGCTAAGATTCTAGGGGACGATCAAGTTGTTCCTACCCCTGAAACAGTTGACCCTAACTCTGCTTCTACGGAACGCAGGGATACTGCTGTTCTAGGGGCTACAGGTAAACTACCAGAAGAGCTAGATAACATCCCGTCTCTCGTTAGTGAAGAAGTACAGACTGCCCTTGCCACCCAACTCAGTAGCCTGACAGAGACCTATGCTGATGTAGAGGACTCCGCAGAAGACCTACAGGATCAGGCTGGTAAGGGTACTGACCTTGTCACTGTAACTGACTACTTCGACAACTCCTTCCATGCTATGGCTAACCCAGCCCTGTCCAAGGCCCAGAACTTGGCGGCTATGAAGTACCAGATTACTGTTGAGAAACTTACTGATGCTATCCAGAAGCGTACAGCAGAGACTACAGCAGGCTCAGTAATTAACTGGGTAGACCGTTACCTGATCCGTCAGTTCCCTATCGGTGCCTTCGAAGACCTCACGATGAAACGTGCTAACGTCTCCGAACAGTTTGCTCGTGCTATCTCAGGTAACATGTCTGTACAGGAGTATGACGTATTTCTGAATGACAATCTTGAAGAGTTCTTGGAGCAGGGTGTGTTGTTCTCTGACAACCCAATGGCTGTACAGGACTTGTTGTCGTCTATTGAGAAGTTCGGTAATGATGACTTTGCTGTAGCAGAGGCTCTCCTCGGTGCTGTAGACCTACTACCCGTAGCTACTCTTGCTGCTGCTCCTGCCAAGGCTGGGGCTAGGGCTATTAAGGCTAACAAGCTCGCCAAGACACTCAATGCCATTGCTAAGTCACCTACTGCTGCCACACGTGCTGGTGCCTTGAATGGCCCTGAGGCTGCTACCAGAGTAGCTGAGAATATTGCTGCTCGTTCAGACGAGGCAGAAAACCTAGCTGGTATGGGGCCACGTATTGCTGACCCTATGGGTGACAAGGCCCCTGTACGCCCACTGGGTGAGGCTGCACTACGTAACCAGACTGCTATGCAGGTTACCAAGGAGGCCTACGAGTACGCACGTACAGCCTTGGGTGATATCTTTGACCGCACCAAACTGGACGACTACATCGCTACTCGTGTCACGGCCCTTAACGAGACACTAAACCGTGGGGTGATGGACATTAGCTTAGACCAAGAGCTAGGCCGTATCACAGCCACTATGGGACACCCCCGTACAGGTAAGCCTATCACACGTGAGGCTGCTGAGAAGTATGCAGAGGACGTACCTGAGGCTACTGTTGTAGCTATTGATGAGAGTAAGGGTGCCTACGGTATTCAAGTCAGTGAAGTCATTGACATGGATCAGTTCGTTAAGACAGACAACTACACAAACCTCTTACAGGTAGAGGAAGTGTCTGATCGTCTGTTTAGTAGGGTGTTTCAGAGGTCTCCCTTTAGCGGCTTCCACCTACAAGACAATGCAAATGCCACCAACCTAGCCTACCGTGCGGAGTCTGGGGCTGTACGCATTGGTCAAATCCAGAAGCCTATGTTGGATAAGATCAATAAAATGTCTGGTCGTCAGATTGACGATGTAGGTTCCATCATTGAACGTCTACAGTCTAAAGACCTAGCCTCTAAGAGAAACTGGTTTACTGACGACGAGTTCATTGACATGTGGAAGGCAAGCCACAAGGGTGCAGCACCCTCTGCTAAAGTCTTGGAGGGCTATCGTGCTCTCGTAGACCTAGCTGATCACACTTATCACCTACGTGCTACGTCTATGATCCGTCGTATGCACTCCGAGGGTTACCGTCGTATCTCTGTCAACATTGGTGGTGATGTTCGTTACACAGCAGGTAAGCAAGTAGACAGCATACCTGAGAGTGTTACCTCCTTCATTGATGCCCAGACAGGGGCACGTCTGTATAAGTCAGAGTATGATGGCCCTATGGCTAACATCTTCAAGATTGACATTGAGGTAGGTGGTACTTCGTATGTTGTAGACACTGATGTTGTACGTCCACTCGACCCTAGTGATGCGTTGGGTTACAATGCTGGTGGTCCTCGTATCAACCCTGAGGCTACAGACTTTGTGGTCCTGCTTGACGTGAACAACAAACCCCTCAAGGTAGCCCTGTCTGCAAGCTCCACTAAGAGTGCTAGTCTTGCTGCTAAACAGATGGATAACATCTACCGTAGCATCAAGGCAGGTAACTTAACTGACGATGTAGTCAAGGCTAACAACAAGTGGAACCCCTCCCTTACCTCTGTAGCTGACTTTGAAGAGTTTGCTCAGCAGGCTGGTCTAGACTTCTCTGCCGATGGCCTACAATTCTCCTCTAAGGTGCGGGATGAACAAGTCTTTACTGGTGCGTCAAGTGATGTGTTTGTTCCTAACGCTTCTCTTGACGAGTTTGCTCTTTACTCTAATCGTCGTAATGATGCACCCCTTACGCACTTTGGCGGAAAGTCTACAGTAAACGACAACCCCATCAATGGTATCCTTAATCAGGCTAACACTGAGGGCCGTAGGCTCGCCTTCTCTACCTACAACCAAGCCGTAGAGGTTTCGTTAGGTAAGAAGGTTAAGCAGATGGTAGACCCTGATAGCTCCGACACAGACTACCGTAAGTTCTACCGTAACATGGAGAGCCTGCTACCTACAGACTCCCGTAATCCTGTAGTCAAGACACTCCTAGAACGTAAACGTATTACTGAACTACGTAATGGTGCTGATGGTTGGGGTGACAGGTGGATTACCAACCTCGCCCAAGACCTCTCTAATGTAGTCTATGACACCATCGGTGTGAAGTTCAACCCAAGTAACCCCGCACATGCGGTGAACAACTTCGGGTTTATCTCCACCTTCTTTGGTGACCCCTTCCAGTTGCTATTGCAGTCTGCCCACTCCATGAACATTGTAGCTATGGCAGGCTTGGACGATGGTCTACAGGGCATGAACATGGGTCGTATCCTCATGCAGTCCCTTAAGCTAGAGGGTAAGGAACTCGACATCGTCATGGAACGCCTAGGTAAGCACAACGGCTACACTAAGGCTGAGATGGTTGAAATACGTCAGTTGTTTATCGACATGGCACGGTATGAGGTAGACCCTACTAACTACGTAGATGGTTTCCAAGCACCCTCTAACTCCGTGGCTCGTGGACGTAGACCCGCAGCCCGTGCTGTTGGTAACTCGGTAGGTAAGGCTTGGGAGAAGAGCAAAGGCGCTGGGCTTTTCTTCTTCAACAAGGGTGAGCAAATCTCCCGTGTGTCAGGTTTTGGTGCTGCTGTCCGTAAGTGGAAGGCTGAGAACAAGGGCAAGTCGATCCTCAGTGAGGAGGGACGTACTTGGGTGTCCAACAAGGAACAGGCCTACACCCTACAGATGACCAACATGAGCCGTGGTACGGCCCAGCAGGGTCTTCTCCGTGTACCTACACAGTTCTACAGCTACATGCTTCGTTCCTTTGAGGCTGTATTTGTAGGCAAGAGCCTTACTCCTGCTGAACGTATGAAGCTGGCAGTTATGATCGGCCCCTTCTGGGGTATGACTGGTGTGGGAGCTACACGTCTAGCCTCTCCCATGGCCGAGGGTCTAAACGCCTTCCTACCAGAAGACTTCCAGATTGAGGCTGGTTCAGACTCCTACCGCCTAATCAAGAACGGCCCTGTGGATGCTCTGTTTGCATGGGCTGGTGACACTCTGGTGGGTGATGCAGCCCCTGAGGTGTCCGCTGCTAGTCGCCTGTCCCTTGGGGATGGTGTAGTCGATACCTTCCGTAACTACCGTGACGCCACTGTCCTTGAGATTGCTGGCGGTGCTGGTGGTGGCAAGGCTGGCGGTGCTCTAGTTGACTTTGCTCAGACACTGGGTGCCATCAAACGGGGTGATGAAATCCTAATCACAGAGAAGTCTATGGAACTCTTCCGTAGCTTCAAGTTTGTAGACAACATCAGCAAGGCTTACGGTATCTACCAACACAACATCTACTCCTCACGTACAGGTAATGAAGTAGACGCTAGGTTCAACGATATCGACGCTTTGTTTGTACTGGCTGGTGTACCCCTAGAGGAAGTACAACAGGTCTACGACGCCAAGGATGTCATCTACAATTCTAACCGAGTGTACCGTCAGTACTCTAAAGAGATTGATAACCGTATCAACTCCTTCTGGAGGGCAGTAAACGACAGAGACCCAGAGCTTGCCTCAGAGCATATGGAGAGTATCAAGCTATCTGTCAGTCGTTTCACTGGGCTAACACCAGAACAACGCCGTGACTTACAGGAACAGGTTATGAGAGGCTTCTCCAACACCACTACCCATGAACGTGTAGAACAACTTAGACGTATGGGTCGTGAGTTTGAGGCTGAACAACTCCTACAGACAACAGAGTAGAGAACTATGTCAATTTTCAGTCCTAAACTAGAGACCCAAATCCAGTCCGAGGCTCCTATTCGAGCACCTGAACAGTTCAGCCCACTGGCTGCTATCGCTGATGCAGGTTCAGACTTCCTACGTGCCACTCAACGTAGTAGCTCAGAGGGTAGTGCAGCCCGTGCTAAGCAAGCCAACACAGCAGCCCTAGGTCTTACCCTCGACAAGGCTACTCAACTTAACGAACAGGGCCGTAATGGTGCTGCCTTAGCCCGTGAGGGTGTACGTACCTTCCTAAGCTCAGGGGCGGGTGACCTACCAGAAGACCTCAAGTCTGTGTATGAGGGCATCACAGGTGAACCCTTCGAAGCATTCGGTTATGAGAGTGAGGAAGACTATCAGGATCAACAAGTACTTGCCAGTGAGGCTGGTGTAGCCCTGTCTGCTGCTATCCGTTCAGGCAATCCTAACTTCACACCTGAGCAAGTAGAGACTGCTGTCTTCGAGCAGCTTAATGAGATCACACTACTCAATCAGGGTGTCGAACTTGAGAGGGCACGTATTGCTGCTGGCAAACCTATCCAAGTATCCCCTATCGTAGAGTCCATTCAGTCTGACTTCCGCCTTCTGGCTGGTCAGGTTGAACGTATTCGTCAGGATGGTATTGTCACCAAGGCTGAGTACGACAATGCTGTACTACAGACCCGTGCGCTTGTCTCCTCTAAGTATGCAGCCTTCGGCTCTAACACACAAGTTAAGGCTATCCAAGACCAGATGTTTGGTTTGCTGGACGACATTGGTAAGGGTGTTTCTCAGGATCAACTGGACGTTCAGCTTGACGCAGTACAGGTTGCCCTACAACAGGCTAACTTTAACCCTGCGACTATTGCTACCGTCCGTGCCCTAGTCAAAACCAACCCTGAGAAGTTCTCTGAAATCCTTAAGGACCAGCTAAATATTGAGGGTGAGAGTTTCATTAACGCCTTGGATAAAATCTGGGATGCACCAGCAGCCGACATGGAGTTGGATAACTTCTTCGGGAATGACACACGCCCCAGTACTAACCCTGAGACTACAGGGACTAACCCTGCCCTAATGGAAATCCCCTCAGTCAGTAAAGACCCTCAGGCCTACGAGGCTGTAGTCAACAACTTCTCTGACCTGACTGGTTCAGCCAACCCTACCAACATCATCCAGTCCGAGACTACCCGTAACTCGTGGATTAAAACCATGAACGTCACAGCAAGTGCTGTAGCCTCACAGAGTGACGAGTATATCCTAGGTGAGAAGCTGCTCAATAAGTTTGCTAACAATGGTGTCCTCGGTAACCTTGACGCTGTCTACCGTACTGACCCCCTTAACGCAGCCCAGACTAACGACGCCCTACAACAAGCCCTAGCTGCTGAACGTATCCGTAACGACAACGAACTAAACCAGCGGGTTAACTCTGGTATGGGCCGTGGTAGCCTTGTAGTTGTTGGATCAGATGGTCAACTCCAACTAAACAACGATATGATTAGTGCAAATGCGTCCAGCCTTGTCGGTGGTGAGGCTGCTTGGAACGACATGCGTAGTAAGGTTGAGGCTGCTGGTGGCCTTGAGGCGTTCCTCAGGCTTCCTAAGGTCACAGTCAATGGTGCTAACCCTGACGCCTCCGTTAACGTAAAGGGTCAGACGTACTTCCTGAGTGACATGCTAGGTACTAACTTCGAGGCTATAACTAAACTCTCCAACAACATTCGTCTGATTGATACCAAGCTAAGTAACCTTACGGCACTGGAGGAGAAGTATAGCTCTGCTACTACACTATTCCGTGGTGTGTCAGACCCTGCTACACAGGCGTTGGCTGATGAGGCGGTGGAAACTGTACAGGGTGCTATCACTTCCTCAACCCTACCTCCCCAAGGAAGTAAACAGAGTCCGTTTATTTTCGAAGGAGTGACAGATGAAGAAGGTGCTACGTTCTATAATAACCTACCGTCGGGGGCTTTCTTTGTTGACCCTGCTGATGGTGTTACTTACAGGAAGCCTTAGTATGTCAAGTTCTTGGAATAAGGGAGCACCTATTGCAGACGGTATGCCCGACTTTGTTGTAGATGATTCCCCTGAGTTGGCCGCTATTGAACAGGCTCAATTAAATACACCTGCTGCACTACGCCCTAGTTCAGCTACACAGACTACACTTGAACGTGTTGAGGCGCAGAGTTACGATACATTGTACGGTAACTTTGAGAAGGGTGACACCCCATTTAATGGTGTAACTGTATCTAACATGACTATCGGAGAGTTGACTGAGTTTTCTAGGGCTTCTGGTGCCTATGGTCAGTATGTCAAGCCTCGCCTAGGACGTAACACTTATGCCTTTAAGCAAGGCCTAACATCTACACCTATGGGTAAGTACCAGATTGTAGGGTCCACTCTTCGAGACCTTACTAATCGTATGGGGCTTCCTCCTGAGACGGTGTTCAACAAAGAAACACAGGACAAAATGTTCTTGTTCCTTGCGAGAGAGAATGTAGCTGCTGGAAAGAATATAGCTGAGAAACGTAAAAGACTACGTAGTATCTGGGAGGGTTTCAAGTATGTGGATAATGCTACCCTTGACCAAGTTATCGGGGAGATTGAACAGTAATGGCTAGTTCATGGAACCTTGCGGCTAAGAAGACAGAGGAGACAGTATCCAATGTTACTAACGTTGTGTCAGATGTAACCTCACAGTACGTTAGTAAGGGTTCATCACTGTGGCAGTCTGTCGTAGACGAAGCGGCAGATGCCTTACTGTCAGGTAAGGAGGCCGTTATTGACGTAGCAGATGACGTTTACGACGCCTTACCTGAGCAAGAAGACATTGAAGAAACTGCTTCTCAGGTAGGTTCTGCTGTAGGCTCTGTTGTTGAGACTGTAGGTAGTCTACCAAGAGTTATTAGTGAGGGTGTGGAGAAGGCAGGGTCAAACCTTCTTGAGTCAGGTACAAGCGAGTTTCGGTTCTTCCTACAGAACTACTTCAAACCAGGCTCAACTGTTTCAGAGGATAACCTAAATGAAACTGACATCAGAATACTTAGGGATACAGTAGCTAAAGCTAAAGAAGAGGGTCGGTCCTTTGTAGACTACGAAGACTTTCAGTCTACTCAAGGGACAGTTCTTAAAGGTAGTATGTTGACTGGCCTCTTCAACCCTGAGCTAAGAATGGCCAGAACTCTAGGAGGGTTTCAGTTTAAGGAGGACAAGGATGGTAACACAATTGTCACTAATACCTACAACTTCAACCCAGGACCTAAGAGGAAAGAATACCTTGAGGCTGTACGTGAGGGTAAGACAATGGAAGGTTTAGAAGTACTTCTAGAATCAGCCACTGACCCTGTAGAACTGGCATCTATCTTGGCTTATGCCAAACAAGAGCTACGAAAGGATGAAGGGGAGCCTTCTGAAACTGAGATGGTAATCAACCTCGGTAAGATATGAGACTTCTTGTAGCCCTCACTCTAGTCCTGCTCCTTGGTGGTTGCCTCAGTCCTCTCTCCCTCCTAGGTGGGGGTGGCCCTAACGTAGCAGCTAACGTACAGGCAGGGGCTGAGAACAACCAGACGGGTGCTCAGGTAGGTGACATCATTAAAGCAGAGACTGTGAACTCAGGGGTTGCTCCCAGCGGCTCTGTGGGCAGCCTAAATGTAAGTAATCAGGACATCCCTGCATGGGTTATCCTGCTCCTAATCCTTGGATGGATACTCCCCTCACCTCAGGAAATGTGGAGAGGTTTCTTAAAACTAATAACAATGGGTCGATACCGTGGATAACAACTCTTGGCACCTCTCTAAGTCCGTACCTGTCACACTTCTCTTTGCAGTTGTAGGTCAGACACTAGCAGTAGTCTGGTACATGTCAAATCTTGACAGTAATGTAGAAGCTAACGTCAAGGAGATTGCTCGTCACGAGGTACGTATCGTTAAACTTGAGGAGACTACACTCGCCCTGTCAATCCTCAACGCACGTATCGACGAGAACATTAAGGCTATTAGACAGATGATGGAGGAAGGCCGTGAGTAAGAAGGACCCACGTCTCGAACGTGCTGGTGTGTCAGGCTACAATAAACCTAAGGCTACACCAAACCACAAGACTAAATCCCATGTTGTTGTAGCCAAGGAGGGGGACAAAATTAAGACCATCCGCTTTGGTCAGAAGGGTGTCAAGGGTAGCCCTGATGGTTCAGCTAGGAACAAAGCATTCAAGGCTCGTCATGCTAAGAACATTGCCAAGGGTAAGATGAGTGCAGCCTACTGGGCTAACAAGGTGAAGTGGTGAGGACATGGACAACAAAGCGACAATGGGTGTCCTGTTTGCCGCCCTCCTAGCTTTACTTGGTTGGAATATCTCTACTACACATGAGCTTACCCTTCAGGTACAGAAGTTGGAGATCATCCTCCTTAACGATGCCTTTTCAAAATAGGAGATAGACATGGCTAAAGGACTATATGCAAACATCCATGCTAAACGTAAACGTATTGCGGCTGGCAGTGGAGAGAAGATGAGGAAGGTAGGCTCCAAGGGAGCACCGACAGCAAAGAACTTCAAGCAGGCAGCTAAGACTGCAAAGAAGAAAGGGAAGAAGTAGTGCCAGTACGTAAAGTAAAAGGCGGCTACAAATGGGGTACAACAGGTAAAGTTTATCCTACGAAGGAACAAGCTGAGAGGCAAGGTAAAGCAGCTTACGCCTCAGGCTACAAGCCAAAGAAGAAACCCAAGAAGTAAACACAAAGAGGCCCCCAAGGAGAAATCCAAGGGGGCTTTTCTTTTAGATCACTTAGTGCGAAGCCCATTAAGGCTATTAGGTCTGTTCATCCCACTTGTGGCAGAGGTAGTCTTTAACGTACAGGCCTTGCTGTTCGGCTACAACAATCCCCCTACTTAATGAGTCCATACACATATCTTTATCTTGAAATGCGTAGGGGTGCATTAGGGTACGGCACTCAGTAAGGTTAACGTTACATGCTAGGATCAGGGCTGTAAACATATTAGTCATTCGCCTCCATTTCT
>Ga0228614_1000524_pt1 | contig 21223 bp, 11 predicted proteins | sample 15DmetaG_FD_190531 | JGI IMG/M metagenome (GOLD analysis project Ga0228614, IMG submission 190531) | Seawater microbial communities from Monterey Bay, California, United States - 15D | ecosystem: Environmental > Aquatic > Marine > Coastal | place: USA: California | collected 2016-10-13
TGAAGCAATGGGTAACTGGTTCTGCCGGTGGAGCTGCTACATCTGATCTAGATGCTATGGAAGTAAACTTCTTATCTGAAAGATGTTTATGTGTACAAGGTGCTAACAACTTTGTATTATTCAAAGGTGTGTAATCACTAAATAACAAATGTAATTCTTACCCTCGTTGAACTAACGGGGGTAATTATTACCCTTATAAACTATTTAATTATATTATATTATGGCTGCAAAAAAAGCACCAGCAAATAAAGTTGAGGTTGCTCCTCAACAAGAAGTAGTAGCAAAAGCTCCTACAAAAACACAACCAGCTAAACCAAGTTGGGAAATAAAAGATAGAACATACATATTAAATTCTAATAAATCACCAATAACATTTACAATACCTAGTAAACACACGTCAAAACACGCTTTACTACACTTTGATAAAAACACTGGTGAACAAAAAGAAATAAGATATGCAACAAACCAATCTTCTCCGTTCGTAAAAGAGCAACAAGGTGAAGCTACTTTAGGTCACATTATATTTAAAGATGGTGCGTTATTTGTTCCAAAAGAAAAACAAAATCTTCAAAAAGTATTATCTTTGTATCACCCTTTGAAAAATAGATTATACAAAGAACTTGATCAAGTTGAGATAGCAGAAGATGAACTAGATATATTAGAACTCCAAATTGATGCTTTAAATGCCGCAAGAGGTATGGATATAGACCATGCTGAAGCAATATTGAGAGTTGAGTTAGGATCTAAGGTGTCTAAGATGAGTTCTAAAGAGCTAAAAAGAGATTTACTATTGTTTGCTAAGATGAGTCCAGGTTTGTTCTTAGATTTAGCTAATGATGAAAATGTACAATTAAGGAATTTTGCAATACAAGCCACAGAGGCTAATATCATAAAGTTATCAGATGATCAAAGATATTTTACTTGGGCTAGTAACGGGAGAAAATTAATGGAAGTTCCTTTCGATGAAAATCCTTATTCAGCATTTGCATACTTCTTAAAAACAGATGAAGGTGTTGAAATATATAAATCTATAGATAAAAAGATTAATTAACAGGTAATAATATATAGGGGCGGGTAAAACCGCTCCATATATTTAAATATAAAATAATGGCAATAAACGTAAATACTGTATATCAAACCGTTTTGTTGATACTAAATAAAGAGCAGCGTGGATATATGACACCTGTAGAGTATAACAGAATAGCTACACAATCACAACTTGACATATTTGATCAATACTTTGATGATTTAAACCAACAGTTACGAGTGCCACAAGTCGATCTAGATTACTCAGATAGACAGTTAAACATAGATGAGAAAATATCTCCGTTTAAAACATTTGGAAGCTGCACTTATAATGCTGGAACTTGGCAGTTGCCAACTACGGATACTTACTCAAACACAATACTCTATGATGGTCAAGAGCCTGGCGCTAGCCAAGTCTCTTTCTACAAATTAGGTACTGTAACATATAATCCTTCTATTGGATTACCAGTAGAGCTACAGAGATTACCACGTAGTGAATTTTACAATATAGAAAAATCACCACTAACAGCATCAACAAAAGACTTTCCTACATATTTATACGAGAATAAAAAACTATACGTTAGGCCAACTAGCATAAATCAAGCTGGTAATATAACTGTAGACTTTTTAAGAAAACCACTTAACGTAAGGTGGGGTTATTATTCTGGAAGCGTAGGTCAGTATATATACGACCCAACTATTTACAATCCAAGTCTTTTAAACAAAGGAGGGTCTTTAACTAGCAGTATAACTACACCTTTAGCTAGTGGAACAGCAGGAACCTACACGCCAACTTTTACAGGAGGATCTGGTAATGGTTTAACTTTAAGTGCTGTAGTTACAAATGCAACTACCGTCTCTGTCAATATAGTATCACCTGGTACTGGATATGCTATTGGTGATGTTATTACTATAAACAATGGTCAACTTGGTAGCGGATCTCAAAAACCAGTTATAACTTTAAAAGCATCAGACTTTAACGGTGGTAGTACTTATGGTTCTACAAATTTTGAACTTCAAGAATCAGAACAAACTAGACTTATACTTAAAATATTATTGTATGCAGGTATAATAATAAGAGATCCCCAGATAGTGCAAGCAGCCGCTAGCGAAGTACAACAAAACGAAATAAATCAAAAAAGCTAATAAGATATGCCTTTACCAAATGGTGGTTTAATAACCGAAAACAATAGACAATACTACGAGGGTGCACAAGGTTTCACGGGAAAAGCTTCTGGTGATTTAACTGGACAGAGTTTTACCACCACTTTCGATACTAATCTAGTATTTTACTCTACTGTAACGACCGACCCACAATACGCTTTAAACAATTTTAAGGTTTATGTAAGCCCAACAGGTGTTGGTGGTAGTTTTACAGAGGTTACAGCTTACACCGTGTCGAATAACACCGTGACTATAACTGGAGCTATAGCAGCAAGCGCAACTGTAGTTGTTCAGTTAAAAAGACTAGATGGTGGAGTATATGGTAATACAGCTTCCGAAAAAGCTTATGGAAATACCACCGAAGATAACTACGGGTCTTATGGTTACATTAAGTTAAATGACATAATAAATAACTTTATAGTCGCATATATTGGTAACGGTAAATTAATACCTAGCTGTAAGAGAACAGATATTATATTTCACGCTAAACGCGCAATGCAAGAGTTTAGTTATGATACGCTTAAAAGCATAAACTCTCAAGAATTAACAATACCTAATAACCTTAGTGTTATAATGCCTCAAGACTACGTTAACTATGTTAGCATGTCTTGGTACGATAGTCAAGGTATTGCTCACAAAATATACCCAACAAAACTAACAACAAACCCATATCAAACACCCGTACAGGATAGTGAAGGTCAACCTACTCAAGATGCTAACAGTAACAACATTGAAAGTACTTCAGTGGTTGAGGAAAGATGGAAAAGTAACTTTTACAAAAATGACCAATCAGCTGACATTGACAACGCTTTAGCTAACGGTCTTTACGGTAACGGAGTTGGTTATGGTTATGGAGGGGTTTACGGTTTAGATCCTCAATACGCAAACGCTAATGGTTGGTTCACTATAAATGATAGAGAAGGTAAATTTTCTTTTTCATCTAACTTAGTTGATAAATTAATAGTTTTAGAATATATATCTGATGGTTTGTCTTCTAGCTTAGACACTAGAATACCTAAAATGATTGAAGAAGCTATGTATGCTTATATTTCACATGCTATAATTTCTACTAGAATAAATCAACCAGAGTATATTGTACAAAGACTTAAGAAAGAAAAGTCTGCAAAACTTAGAAACGCAAAGATAAGATTATCTAACATAAAGCTTGATGAAATAGTTCAAACTATGAGAGGTAAATCTAAATGGTTAAAACACTAGAATTAAATGGCTGAAGTTAAAAATGCTTTCATAAAATCCAAGATGAATAAAGACTTGGATTCTAGACTTATACCTAATGGAGAGTATAGAGATGCTAAGAATATACAAGTCAGTAGATCTCAAGGTGAAGATGTAGGAGCTTTAGAGAATATACTTGGTAATGCTGTTACTGTAAAAGGTGATTTCGCAACAGACGCTTCGGCTCCTAATATAGAGTGTATAGGCTACGTTGTTGACGAGTCTAGTAGTTTTATTTATTTATTTTTTACTGATTATACAGATCTTTACGCAGGTGATGTGTCTAGTTATAGCACTACAGCTAAGAACTTTATATACGCCTACAATATACTTACTGGTGAACGAACAAAGCTTTTACAAGGTGCTTTTTTAAATTTCTCTACAAATAAACCTATTATAGGTGTTAATTTACTAGAGAACCTTTTGTTTTGGACAGACGATAGAAATCAACCTAGAAAAATAAATACAAGTATAGCTATAAGCAACGGTATATCATACTACAATAGTGAAGATAAAATATCTGTTGCTAAATATAATCCATACCAATCAATAGAGCTTTTAAAACCAAGTACAACAACTGGCGTAACAATAGTAACAACAACAACAACAGCTGGTATAACGGATAGTAATATACTTCCTGTAAACAGTGCCGCTGGTATAGTTATTGGCAAAGGTGTTACTGGTACACAGGTAGAGGCTAACACGTATGTAACAGGTGTTAATGGTTTAAACATAACAGTTAATAAACTTCAAACTATAACTAGTGGAGCAACTATTAAATTTGCAGATTCAGAAACAACTATGTATAATGTTTCTAACGAATTTTTACCACCCCAATCCAACGCTTTTGTTAATGGCGCGGTAAACAATACCGCTACTTTTAATATTGACAATGTAAAAGGAACAATAATCGCTGGTCTTTCAGTAACAGGTGATAGTGTAGTAGCTAATACTACTGTTGTTAACTATAATGTTACAACTAAGGAATTAGTTGTTAGTTCTAACCAAACACTTGATGATAATACTAAATTAAGTTTCTCTCAACTAAACCCATACTACAACGCTAGTTTTTCAGGAGATCCACAGTATTTAGAAGATAAATTTGTTAGGTTTAGCTATAGATTTAAGTTCATAGACGGTGAATACTCTATAATAGCGCCATTTACTCAAGCAGCTTTTATACCTAAGCAAGACGGTTGTTTTCTAGTTGGAGATGAAGATCAAACGGTTGCAAGTACAATTGTTGAATTTATGGAGAACAAAGTAGATAAAATAGATCTACAAATACCACTACCATCAACTTCTAACAACTTAGAGAGTAGCTATTTAATAACAGAAATGGATATTATATACAAGGAGTCTGATTCTAATGTTGTCCAAGTTGTAGAAACCATACCAGTATCTAGCATAAGCGGAAGTTCATCTACGTATATTTACACTTATACTTCTCAAAAACCCTACAAAACACTACCTTCAGATGAAATAATAAGGGTTTATGACAAGATACCTGTCAAAGCACTTGGTCAAGAGATAATTAGCAATAGAGTTGTTTATAGCAACTTCCAAAATAAGCATACTCCACCTAATTTTATAGATTATCAAGTTTCTGTTGGTGATAAGCTATCTACCTCTGTAGCCGGCTCTGCTAAGTCTACAGTAGAATATCCAAACCATAACGTAAAAGAAAATAGAAATTATCAAGTTGGTGTGGTATTAGCAGATAAGTTTGGTAGACAGTCTACGGTTATACTTTCAAACAATACAAGTAACTTAAGCTCTGGTTTTGGATCTGATACAGTATATCTACCTTATAATTCTACTAATAACTCTATAACTTTTCTTGGTAATTCTATAAAAACAAAGTTTAATGCAGTGTTTAGTGGTATTGGTTTTGATAAAAACGAAGCAAACGGCGAGCCTGGTCTTTACAATGGTAATGCTACTAGCCCGGATTATAATCCACTTGGTTGGTATTCTTACAAGATAGTTATAAAACAAAACGAGCAAGAGTACTATAATGTGTATGCTCCTAGTGCCATGAAAGGGATGCCTAATTATTTAGCTAATGGTTCAAACCCTATTTCAGATTCTAATCCAAGTGAACAAAACGCATCTTTTATAACGCTTATAAACGACAATATAAATAAAGTACCTAGAGATTTAACTGAAGTGGGACCTCAAGACAAGCAGTTTAGAAGTTCTGTCGTGCTTTTTGGTAGGGTAGATTTAGCGGATCCTACATTTAATCCAGGAACATATCCAGGAAAAAATGCACAATATTTTCCAGGTAGAAAATCTTTTACAACAAACACTATAGAAAATTTATTTGATTTATTTGACGTTGCAGATTTTGATGCCACAGGTACAGCACCTCCAGTTACAAACAGTAACAATCCTTATTATGCGTTTTATAGATCGGAATCTAATCCATTTATAGCGGAACTAATAACGTCTCAAGACTCTGATAATCAGTTTGGCGCAATAAACAGTGCTTATACTAATAGCTGGGTTTACACTAAGTTTGACAATTTGTCTATACTAGAAACAAAACCAGTGACATCTAGACTTGATATATACTGGGAGACTTCAACCTCTGGTTTAGTATCCGAGTTAAATCAAGCTATAAATCAAGGTAGTACTCAAGCAGCTCTTATATCTGGATGGATCTATAACCACTCAGAAAACATGAGTGATGAGCAAGATATAACAGGTGATTTTGCGTTTCAAGATGTTCTAGGTGGTAGCATTTCAGGTATATACAGTGCTACGATGAGTGTAACTAACAGCGCTAACGAAGATGTTACTTCAAGATTCAACCTAATTAGAAATGCCGGTTCATCAACTAATAACTCTTTTAAGGTGAAAACAGCAGATGGCGAGTATTTTTACTACGACACCAACAGCCTTAAGAATATTTTTAATTTTGTTTTTTCAGTCGTTATAAGCGATGGAGATGCAACAAGCAATGTTTCTAAACTAAATCAACCATTAACAAATATAGTTCCTGTTATAAGCAACAACAATTATGACACTATAATGTTATCTAAAGGCGCTAGAGACGTACCTTTAGTAGGTGGTACACCTACCGGTAAAGCAACAGGTGTGAACGGTTCGAACCCAGGCGGTGGTAAATCAACAGATAATTTAATATTTTCAATAAGTGCACAATCTGGTGCTGGTAGTTTTGAGATAGATACAACAGATGGTGTATCGGTTATAAATACTAATCAAACATCTGTAGGTGATGGAACTTTTCAGCTAAAGCTAGAGGATGGTGGTAGCCCATCAAACTTAAGTGTTACAAAAACATTTAGTGTTAATTTTGAAGAAGTAAATGATCCTGAACCTTTTTAGTAATTTATCTAATCAACAAGTAATTATAAAACAATGGCGGCAGTAATAGAAGTTAAGTTTTTTAACTCTTTTCTCTTAAAGAAGAATCAGGACGATAGTAATGTTCCTGTTTGGAACGGATCCACTGGTGTACCTAGCGGTGTGGCTGGTAGCTACCCTGTTTTAGCATTAGACGCAGATAATCAAAACTATAGTTACTATGCTGAAGAAGCTAGAATTAGAGGAGGTTACAACAATACAAACGTGTCTTACGGTGTTAGAGCTTATTTAGTTGAAGACGAGCCTAACTCATCAACTAGATCTAACTCAATGATATACTCAGGTATATTTAACTCTAGAACAGGTGTAAACGATACTAATGTATTTAGTGTTGGTAAAGATATAACAAAGTCCGTAGATCCAGCTAATGGTAGTATACAAAAGCTTTATGCTGAAGACACTAACTTAATTGTATTTCAAGAAAATAAAGTCAGTAGAGCATTGATAGATAAAGACGCTATATACTCCGCTGAAGGAGGCGGTAGTGTTACTTCATCTAACTTAGTTATAGGTCAAATAGTACCTTATGCAGGAAACTTCGGTATAAGTAAAAACCCAGAAAGCTTTGCTGTATATGGTTATAGAAAATACTTTACAGATAAAAATAGAAATGCTGTTTTAAGATTATCAAGAGATGGTATAACTGAAATATCTAACTATGGTATGGTTGATTATTTTAGAGATGAATTATCAACTTTAGATAATATATCTATACCTGGCAAAGCTATTGGAGCTTGGGATATTCATAATAAGCAGTATGTTTTAAGCTTACAAAAAACCAGTAGTTATAATACATTGTCTTTTGACGAAGCTGTACTTGGTTGGACTAGTTTCTTTGACTACAACCCAGAGCAGGTTTTTAGCTTAGGTAGTAATTACTACTCTGTTAAAAGCGGTAAATTATGGCAACACTATTCACCAACAGCACTTAGAAATAACTTATACGGATTTCAATACGATTCATCTATAGAGTTCGTGTTTAATCCAAGCCCTAGTACATCAAAAGTATTTAAAACTGTAAACTATGAAGGCTCTAATGGCTGGGAAGTGTCAAGCTTTAATGCAGCTAGAAGTTTTGAGTCAAATGACACGTCTAAACCTGTGCTAAGTTTTGACGATGGTGCTTATATAGATCCAACTTACGGAGTAAAAGTACATGCTGGGTTTGATAAAAAAGAAGGTAAGTACTACGCTAATTTAGTTAACTCTAGTCCAGCTACTACTGGAGAAGTTGTATTTGGTGCTAGTATGACTGGTGTTAAGGGTTATTATTCAACAGTTACAATAAAATCAGATAGTGATAACAGAAGTTTACCACTTGAATTATTTGCAGTGTCATCAGATTATGTGACATCTGCTTATTAAATACAATCAAATGCAATTAAATATTAGAAAATTAAAAGAGAGCGACTGGGAAACCTTATGTTCTTGGTGGGATGAATGGCCTGAGTGGCAAAATCCACCTAGAGATTTTTTACCTGATAATGGTAAAGGAGGTTTAATGGTTGAAAAAGACGTGCCTATTGTGGCAGGTTTCATATATTACACTAACTCTAAGGGAGCTTTATTAGAATGGGTTGTATCTAATCCTGATTATAGAGAAGCTGACAGAAAAAACGCTATAGCGCTTTTGATAAACGCAGCTGAAGAGGTTTGTAGAAGTAATGGTGTAAAATACATGTTTTCTATAGGTAGAAACAAGTCATTAATAAATACACACGAGGAGTTGGGTTGGACTGTAGATAAAGACCCATCGCATGAATTAACAAAAAAAATATAAATTATGGCAGTAATAGCAGCAGCTATAGGAGCAGCAGCAAGTTTAGCAGGTGGCGTCGTAGCTGGAGGAGCAGCTGGTAAAGCAGCTAGAAGAGCTAGAGGAGAAAAGCAAAGAGCTGAAGCTGAACTAGAGTCTATTAAAAACTCTAGACAGCAAATAACAAATCCATATGCTTCTACTGAAGATCTTAGTGGATTAGCTACGGACTTGAGTAGTCAATTATCTAACCCATTTGAAAGTTTAGGTGTTGCAACTAAGGCTGCTGAGATGCAAATAGATCAAGCTGATATATCACTAGCTAATACACTAGATACTTTAAGAGCCACCGGAGCAAGTGCAGGAGGCGCAACTGCTTTAGCTCAAGCTGCGTTGCAAAGTAAGCAAGGTGTTGCGGCTAGCATAGAACAGCAAGAAGCTCAAAACGAAAAACTAAGAGCTCAAGGAAAGCAAAACTTAATGAACGCTAAAATGGCTGAACAACAACGTATGCAGAGCGTAGCTATATCAGAGGGTCAAAGAGTGCAAGCAGCAGAAGCCGCTGGTCAACAGTTTATGTTTCAAGCCGAAGAAAATAGAACTAACATGGATCTTGATAGAGCAGCTAGTCAAATATCACAAGCGCAAGCGGCTGAAGCTTCAGCTAATCAAGCTAAAGCGTCTGCATGGAGCAATGCGATGAGTGGTGTTGGTAATATAGCCTCCTCAGTAATAGAGGCAGATCTTTAAAAATAAAGTATAATATGAGTTATAGAAACCCACAAATAATAGTAGATAGATCAGCTGAGATATGGGCTCAAGGTGTTAGTAAAATAGGTGATATTGTTAGCGCTGGTATAACTAAATACGGTGAAGCAAAAAAAATAGCTGCAGAAAAGCAAAAAAAAATAAAAGAAGCTGAAAATAGATTTTTAGTTAACACTGAGTTACAACAAGATAAGGATATATTAAAAATTGTATCAGGGGTAAAAGACACTAGAGTTAGGGCAGAGCTTACTAAAATATTTCAAGAAAAAGGTGGAGCAGCTATGAATGCTTCAGCAGAATTAGGTATAAATACTAATTTAAGTAAACAGCAAAGGCAAAAGTATAGAAAAGCTATAAGCGATTTTCAATCTTATATGGTGAATAGTAAAGACCAGATGAACAATATTTCTACTGGAGCACAAGACTTTAACGATTTAACTATAGACCAAGTGGTAAATGGTCACGCACCTGCTAGTGGAGATGAAATATCAAACTTAACAGCTGTTATGGCTATTAACGGTAAAAATACACCTGGTGTTGAAAATACCATAAACATCGCCCCCGACGAAAACAATTCAAATATACTAACAGTAAACTCACGAATAAAAGTTGGTAGTGATACTTATAACAAATTTAAAGAAGCTGATCTACTAGGTGACTACGAAGAGTCTGATGGATACGTTAATATAAAATTTGAACGTGACTTGTCTAAATGGAACGGATCATTCTTTGAACCTATACCAGCCGAAAGTGATAGAAATAAAACACTTCAAGAGTCTAATATATTTAATGATAAAAATCAATTAATGAAAGACTTTGTTTATCCAAATATAACCACTAGAACGGTAGGTGGCTTTGAATACAAAGAGCAAGTTGTAAATAACGCTGCTATAGAGGATAATGTGGCTTACATGGATTTAATTAAATCTCATGCTAAAGGTATAATGTCTTACCCAATGAAGCAACAAAAACAGTTTATTATGGGTAGATTAAAGTGGGATAAAGAAACTGCAGTAATGTATGAATCAGTTCCAGAGGCTTTAAGAGAGTCTTTTCTTGTAGGTCAAATGGTACATAAAAATTTAGAATCTCTAGGTACTAAGAGATTAGCAACACCAGATGATGTGAAGAACTTAGGTATACCTAATCTTAAAGTTAATGATCCAATATACACTAAGAACATTGGAAAACCTACAGCTGTAAAAGTTGAGGAACAAGAAGAAGAAGAAGAAGATACAGACTTTAAGATGAATGCCGCTGAAAGAGCTGTTGGCGATCTTTTAGAAGATCCTATATCTTACTTGACAAACATTGGTGGTCCAGATGCTAGTGGAGTTGGTGATAGAAACTACGATGAAGAAACTAAAATTCTTGAGTTCTCTATGACAGACAAAGGTACTGGAAACAAAAAAATGAAAAAGTTTGATCTTTCTGATAAATCTCAAGTTAAAAACTTAGCTAGAACCTTGTTTAATTTTAGAGGTAATAAAAGCTTAGAGGTTTCTGAAAACATAGATAGTGTAGTTGATAAAGTGTTTGACTTTAGTAAGACTGGTGATTTACCAATTTTTTAATAATTAAAATAAAATAAAATATGTATACTTATAAAAACGTTTCATATACTATAAATCAAATACAAGAAGCTGCAAAAAAGTCTAACATGTCTGTTGAAGATTATGTTGAAAAACTAAAAGCAGATACTCAACCTAAAACTGATGAAAACGTGGAAGATGCAGACTTGCTTGATCCAACAACTTTTCAAACAGACGCTGCAGTGGGTGCGGGTGTAGTGTCTCAACCAATGACAGCATCACAAGCAGGCGTTACGGAATTACCTTCGGAAGATACTTCTTCGGAATTACAAGATCTTGATCCAACAAAACCTTTGTCAGCTAGTGAAAAAAGAATAGCGACTAGAAAAAAAAGACAGCAAGAAAAGCAGGATAGATTAAAAGCTGAAGCAATTTCAGCTGAAAATATAATAAACGATAGAGTAAAAAACATACCAAAAGAAGATATAGTAGCTATTCAAGCTAATGATTATTTTGGACCTATAAAAAGTAGAAACGACAGGACAACAGTAAGTAAAACTGTACCTGGTATGATGGCTCCAACCGTGGCTTTTGAACCTACTTTTGATTCAGATGAAAGCTATACTAAGTATTTAAAAAATACTTTAGGTGGCAAGTATGATCAATACCTAGATTATAAAAAAACAAATGAAATAATACCTCTTAACGCTGATAATGAATCTCAGTTAGAAGGTATATATAATAAAGCTGAAACACAAGCTAAAGATAAAGTATATAACAATAGTCTATTCAATGTTTCAGAAGATGTACAAGAGTACATGGTAGCTAGTCCGAAGTTCGCTAGTGGAGCAGAGAGTTTAGAAGCTCAAAAGTTTTTAATTAAAGAGCAAAAAGAAAGCGTAGATCAAAACTATAAAAGTTATGATAAAGCTAAAAAAGAGTGGGAGTCTCAAGCGTTACCGCTAAGGGAAGAAGTTGAAGATATTAAAACTCAAATAGATAGATTTAAATTCTACTCTGCTGGCGCTAGTCAAGAGCAAGTAGATCAATACAACGAGTTAATACAAACTTACAACTCTAAAATACAACAGTGGGAGGAAGAAGGTTTTAACGACTTACCTATGTTTTTAAACTCACAAGCTAAACTAGTAAACTCACAGCAAAAAGATTATTCTAAAATGCTTGAAGACTCTAGAAAAGCTTTAGTAGATGCTGATTTATTTGAAAAAAATCTAAAAAAAGATTACTCAACGAGCGCTAGAGTTGGTAGAGCGTTTGACGAGTTTTTTGTACAATCTGGTAAAAATTTTGTAGATCTAATAGCTGAGATAGGATTGAAAGGCGCTAGAGCAGCAGGTGTGGCTGGTTATCAACCTCTTTCTTTTTTAGCAAGCCCAGAAAACTCTGCAAAAGTAGATTCTTTAATAGAAACTTTACAAACAAACAATAAGAACTACAACCAAAGCATGGCTTCTCAAAGGGAAAATATACCTACAGCGCCATCAATAGATGATATAGGTAAAGATGGTTTATCTGTATGGGACTGGACGTCTATATCTCTTCAAGATAGTTCACCTACTATATTAACTACTTTTGTACCTGGAGGTCTTGGTATAAAAGGGGCTGCTGGGGTTTCTAAAGCTATTAAAACTGGTAAAGGAGTAAAAGACGCTTTACAAAAACAAAAAGCTTTATGGTTAGCTGGTAAAAGAACTGTTCAAGGAACTTTCTTTGTAGCTGAAACAGGTGGTAAATATGGAGAACTGCAGACTGATGAAGCATCTAGAGAACAAGAGGTAAAATTTTTATACTCTAAGCTAGATAAAACTGAGAGCATAGAAGATAAAACTAAAATATACGATAGAATTAAAGAACTTGAAGAAGTAGAAGATTATAGTCTGCTTCAAAAAGCATTTACGTCTTTTGGCGCAGGTGCTACAGCTACTTACCTTGAGAGCATAGGTACATTAAAAATGTTAGAGCCAGCTAAAGGTTTAGCAAAACAAATAGGTATTAATGCGGCTAAGAAAGAGTTGTATAAACAACCTGTTAGGTTTAGTGCTAATTTAATAGGTAAAACTTTATCGGGTTTAAAGTCTCTACCTAAAAATTTAATTGGAGAAACACTAGAAGAAGCTGCTACAGAAATATCTCACAATGCTTTGGATATATTAATATTAGACGAAAATAAGTCTATGTTCGAAGGCGTAGATAAAGACTTTATAGCTAACACTATGGTTAGTAGTTTTGGTATTATGGCTCCTAAAACAGGTGGTAATATACTAAACATTGTTAAAAGTGAGTTTAGAACTAAAAGCGAAATATTTGACAACCAAAAACTAGCTAGTGAACTCATAGAGTTGAATGAGTCAACAACACCAGAAAATTCAAAACAACTTAGAGCTAGAAAAAAAGAAATATTAAAAGAATTAGCACTCAGTGATGCAACTAGCTTACACAAGTTAAGGTACATGACCGCTGATCAAATAGAAGAGGTTGCTGATATTAACAGGCAAATGAGGCAAGTTAACGGTAAATTTGCCCAGTTAGGTAGTTTAGGTGACTTAGGAGAAGCTGAAAACAAACGTGTTAAAAAACAACTAGAAAATGAGTACTCTAACTTAACTACCGCTAGGCAAGAAATTCTAGATGCTAAACAAAGATCAAACACTAAGAAAGCCGCAAACATAAATGAAGCTTTAGGTAAGGCTGCTAGAAACTCTGAAGCGGCTTTTTACTATGGTGTAAATAACTTTTACAATGATCTAACCATGACACAGATGGGTGATGGTGATTTTATTTCTATAAAAGGTGAAATCCAAGATGATGGTAAAATAAAATACAACGACTTAGAAAATCAACTAGCTAAGTATAAAAATAAAACTATTAAAGATGAAGATGGTAAAAACGTTGATGCTTTTGAATATTTAAAAACAAAAATAGAGCAAGGGGATTTTAACGCTACTACTATTGGAAAAGATATAATAGTAAACCAATCCATAATAGATAGAAATATAGCTATAGCACCTACTGATACAAGCGCTCAATATGCCGCTGTTGCTCCGCTAGAAGAGTTGTTTCACTTAAGTGTAAGTGAAAAAGGTATAAAGTTTGACTCTACGGCTAAAAATGCTGTTTTAGAGGCTGAAAAAGTATTAAAAGAAAAAAGAGATCTTGGTGTTATATCCGAGAAAGATTATAACGGTTTGAAAGAAAGATTTGATCTTTATAGAGACGGTAAAAATTTTGATGCTGAAGAATTTATAGCTCAAATGAATAATGCTATATCTTTAGGTGCTATAAACAGATCAGACTTAGAATCAACACCTTCCTTCAAGAAGTTTTTAAATAACGCTATTAGATCTACATTTGGTGATATGTCTTGGATGCTTAGCTTAGAAACATCTGACGATGTTTTTAATCTTGTTAAAAATTTTCAGGCAGACGTCTCTAAAGGTGTTACTTTTCAAGCGCCTGAGACGGATGAATTAAAAGAGTCTAGAGTTTTGTCGCCACAAGCTGAATTTCTAAGAGATGAATTAACTAATGAAGAGCTAGTTGCATCTATTAAATCAAAAGCCACCGAGGATACCTTCTCTGTAGCTCAAGCTATTGTAGAAAAAAACTTTGGGCTTATAAGAGACTCTAATGTTTTAACTTTTGATAAAAGTAATCCAGCTCAAATAAATGCTGTTAAAGAAATACTAGAAGAGCAGATCTTAGGTGTTTTTGAGGGATCTGGTAGAGGAAAGTATTCAGCTAGAAAAACAGGATTATTTAACGCTTATGAATCAACAAAAGAGGATGGTGCGAGTCCAAGTACATACTTGCTTGGCGTTATAAAAACAAGGAAGCCAGAAATAGATATAGCTTTAAAAGAAAGAACTATAAAATCAGAAGGTGATAGTATAGATTCCGATCAAGCAAAACAAGTTGTAGACAAGTCCACTAAGACTAGCGCTACCGTAGATAAGTTAGCTAAAAAACCTACAGAAACAACTAAATTTAAATCTAACTATATATCTCCAGAGTTTAAAGAATCTTTAGATACTAGCAAAAGTGAAAAAGAAGCTATTGAAGACAAGATATCTAGCACTGTAAAAGAATCTTTCAAGGATAGAAAGGTTAGTAGGTTTAAAGAGACGGGTAAGATACCTCAAAAATTAGCTCAACTTTATGCTGATATGTTTGGTATAAAAACAACTTCTGCTCTTATAGAAAAACAAAGAAACCTTCAGAAGCTAGATCAGGAAGGAGCTGTTAGAGCTAGACAGTTTTTAATAGATAATGCAGCGTCAGATTTTGCTAGGTTACCTAGAAGCAAGGATGACACTAATAAAGCCACTGGAATATTACAAACTAAGATAGGTAAGGTATTGTATAACAAAGCAGGTGAACTAACTAGTAGTTTAAAAACATATACAGATATAATAAAGGGTAAAAACATCACGTTAGAAGGATATGATGGCAAGCAATATGAGTTTAATCAACTTGACAGTGAAGGCAATAAAAAACCAATATATAGAGATGCACAGCATATAAAAGCAGCTTTAGATTTTCATATAAGGAATAGAGCTTTAGAAACTTTAATACCCGAGCAAGGTAAAAGAATTCAAGCTGGTGCTAAATTTAGTAAAGCGCAGCTGTTAAATATTACACAGTCTAGAAATATAAACCAAGTTTTAAAATTGTTAGGTATAGACAGTGCTAGTGTGCCGGATAATATGAGAGCTGAAATACAAGCATCTTTTGAGGAAGCAATAAAAAAATATAAACTTACTGAGAATGTGTTTTTAGCAGGTGCATTTGCTTTTAGTGGAGCAACGTATAAAAGAAAAGCTGATGGAAACGTTTACTATAAGCTAACCAACGGAAAAGAAATGATGGGAATACCTCGTAAAGATGACGAAGGTAATATTAGATTTAATAAAAACAATAAAAAACTTTTTAACCAACCAACTGCTGAACAAGTTGAAAGCAAGTTTGGTAAAGGAGTTAAGCTTGTAGCTGGAAGAGGTAGGTTATATTACGGTGTAACTGATCCAGCATATAAAAAAGCTTTGTCAGAGTCTAGGAAAAACTCAGAAGGTAAAAAAGAAGGTAAGGCTAAAAGAGTAAACATAAATTCTGTTAACACTAGCAAAGGCAAAGCTCAAGCCAAAGTGAATATGGAGGTTCTTGATGATGTTGTAAATCAATTAGATAAAGCTGTAAGAAACGGTATGCCTACGGAGTTAGCCGCAATGGTTATAGCTCAAGGTTATCAAGCGACTACTGGTCTTATTAAGATAGCAGCGCCGTTTAGATACTTTTCCAAAAAACAGCAATATGGTACTTCAACAAAGCAAAGAACTGGTGATAAGTTTAGAGAGGAACACAATCCTCCTGCCTCTGTTGTTGGTGCTTCAATTATATACGGTTTAGCAACTAACAGAACTAGTCAAATAATGGCTGATGTTAAGAAAAATTACTACCAAACAAAGTTATCTAAACTTGATGATCAAAAACTAGATGAAGCTAAATTAGATGCAACTTTACCTGCTGGCACAACTATAGCAGATAATCCAGCTATTAGATTTGTCGAGGCTGGTATAGATCTTAACAGTATTATTAATTATGAGACTGGTAAAACAATGGCCGAAGAAATTGGTGTATCTTTAAATCCTAGTGATATAAATTTAGAAAATGTATCTGAACAAAACAAAATAATAAAAGACTTAATATTAGGAGAAGGAAAGTACAAAAACCCTCAAGCTTACTTAAATGATTTTGTAAAGTTGTCATCTAAAACAAAGGCATCTAAAATAAACAATAATAATACACCATCTAATGTTAAGTTTTCTAAAAACGTAACGAATCAAGAAGCATTAGATAACTTAGGTAATATAGATAAAGCGTTATCTATAGCTAGAAATCCTGATGCTCCAGTTAAAAAGATTAGAGTATTTGACTTTGACGATACATTAGCTACAACTAAAAGCAATGTATTGTATACAATGCCTAACGGTGAAACTGGATCTTTAACAGCTACTGAGTTTGCTAAAAAAGCTGGTGAAATGGAAGCTCAAGGTGCTGAATGGGATTTCTCAGAGTTTAGTAAGGTTATGAAAGGAGCTAAAGGACCTTTACTTGATGTTGCTAAGTTCATAAATGATGCTAAAGGTGAAAGAGATGTATTTGTTTTAACCGCTAGACCTCAAGATGCTGCTGGGCCTATAAAGGAATTTTTAGACAGTATGGGATTAAATATTCCGCTAGAAAATATAACAGGCTTAGGTGATGGCACTGCTCAGGCAAAAGCTAGATGGATGGTGGATAAAGCTGCTGAGGGTTATAATGATTTCTATTTTGCAGATGATGCTACTAAAAACGTTAAAGCCGTTAGAGATGCTTTAAGTGTTTTAGATGTTAAATCTAAAGTACAACAAGCCTACGTTAAATTCAGTAAAGCTAGTAAACTGAACAAAGACTTTAATAATATAATAGAAGGTGCCACTGGTATTGCTTCTGAGAAAGTTTATGGAAAAGCTAAAGCTCAAGTAGCTGGAGCTAATAGAGGTAAAGTATTTAGAGGTATAGCTTATTCTGCTCAAGATTTTGTAGGTTTATTGTATGAAACATTAGGTAAAGGAAAAGAAGGTGATGCTCAAATGGCTTGGTATAAGCAAAACTTGCTAGACCCTTATGCTAGAGCTATGAATGATTTATCTTCAGCAAGACTTGCTATGATGAACGATTATAGAGCATTGAAAAAGCAACTAGGTATTGTACCTAAAAACCTACGTAAAAAAATACCTGGAGAGCCTTGGACTAGGGAGCAAGCTGTTAGAGTATATGTCTGGAGTAAGCAAGGTACTGAAGTTCCTGGTATAAGTAAAGCTGATCTAAAAGACTTAAACAGCTTCGTAGCAAACAACGCTGAGTTACAGGTTTTTGCAGATCAATTAATAGCTATACAAAAAGGTGATATGTACCCTGAACCAGGAGAAAGCTGGGTAACCGGTAGTATATCTACTGATATGTTAAAAGGTCTAAACACTATTAAAAGAGTTAAGTACTTAGAGCAGTGGCAAGCAAATGTCGATGCAATATTTAGTAAGGAAAATAAAAACAAATTAGAAGCAGCTTATGGTATAAAGTACGTTAAAGCTTTAGAAAACAGTCTAGAGCGTATGAAGACTGGTAGAAATAGATCTTTCTCTGATGATAGCTTAACCGGTAGATTCACCGATTGGCTGCAGGGTAGTGTTGGTGCTATAATGTTCTTTAATACTAGATCGGCTATACTTCAAACTTTGTCTGCTGTTAACTTTATTAACTTTACAGACAATAATCCTTACGCTGCAGCTAAAGCTTTTGGTAATCAAAAACAATACTGGAAAGACTTTACTACATTGATGAACTCAGACTTTTTGAAAGAACGTAGATCTGGGTTACGTATGAACGTAAATGAAGCTGATATAGCAGACATGGCTAAACAAGAAGGACCAAGAGGTGTTATAAATAAACTATTACAATTAGGTTTTGCACCTACACAAATAGCGGATAGTTTTGCTATTGCATCTGGAGGAGCTACTTTCTATAGAAACAGAGCTAAAACATATATGAAAGAAGGTATGGATCAAGCTCAAGCGGAGGAAAAAGCTTTTCAAGATTTTAGAGAAAATGCTGAAGAGTCTCAACAGTCTTCTAGACCAGATAAAATATCAGCGCAGCAAGCCGGACCACTAGGTAGATTAATATTAGCTTTTGCTAATACACCTGCTCAGTACGCTAGATTAACAGACAAAGCAATACGTGATCTTAAAAACAAAAGGGGTGATGCTAAGACTAATATAAGTAAAATAATATACTACACTACAGTTCAAAACATTATATTCAATGCTGTGCAGCAAGCTTTATTTGCTATGGCTTTCGGTGATGAAGAACCTGAAGATGAAAAGAAACAAGAAAAGTATGTTAGTATTGCTAACGGTATGGCTGATTCATTACTAAGAGGTACGGGTATCGCGGGATCTGTTATATCTGTAGGTAAAAATGCTGTTATAAGAATAATTAATGAGTCTAAAAAGAAAAGACCTAAGTACGAAAAAGTTGGGTACGAACTAACTAAAATATCTCCACCTGTATCAGCTAAGTTATCTCGTATAAATCAAGCTGCTAGAGCTTATGAGTGGAACAAGGAAGATATGATGACAAAAGGTTTTAGCTTAGATAATCCAGCGTTTTTAGCTGGTGGTAACGTTGTATCTGCTCTTACAAATATACCTTTAGATAGAGTTGTTAAAAAAGTAAACAATGTAACAAAAGCAACAGAAAGCGATTTAGAGTTGTGGGAGAGAGTTGCACTATTTGCTGGTTGGCAGGATTGGGAGTTGGGTATAAAGAAAGAGGAAAAGAGTAAGAAAAAGAAAACTAAAAGTAAGAAAAAACAATCCGGAGGGATAACATTTGATGAATTTTAAAAATATATTATGAAAGAAAACAAACCATTACTAAAGAAGTTGATTAAAAAAGGTCCTTGCTGGAAAAATTATAAGCAAGTTGGTATGAAGAAGAAGGGAAATAGAAAAGTTCCTAATTGCGTGCCAAAATAAACAAAACATAAAATTACTTACTTAAGATAACTATGACTAATAAAATATCAGAGAGTACTCAAGTTACATTAGACTTGAAAACAATAGGTATAATAGTTGGTGGCGCTATATCTTTAGCTTCAGTATATTTTGCTTTGCAATCAGATATACAGCTAGCTAAGGAACTACCTAAACCACCAATAGATAGAACTGAATACGATCTAAAAGATCAACTTGTTCGAGAAACTATAATAAACATAAATGAAAAAGTAGACAATAACAGTAAAAAACTAGACAAAATAGATGAAAAACTATTTGAGATCATAAACAAATAACCATGAAAAGTATTTTAATTTTAATCGCATTTATATTATCTTTTAACGTGTTTTCTCAAGAAGCTACATTGCTTTATATGAATTCAGACTGGAACCACAAAAATGACTATCAATTTTTAAAGCTAATAAAAGGTGTCAAAGTCTTAGAAGTGGACTACGATTCACAGCCTAAAAAATTTAAAGAAGCTATAAGTTCAGTACCTGCTATAATATTATTTGATAAAAATAAAAAGCTAAAAAAAATATGGCAAGCTGGCTTAACAATGAAGTTAACAGTAGATCCCAAAGATATACAAAAAGTAATTAATGAATTGAATAAATAGGAGTAAAGATTATCAGGCGTACCATACCTGCAATTCCTATAAAAAAAGGGGTCTCATATCGAGGCCCCTTTTTAATATCATGTATAGCATAATGCTTATGTGTATAAATTATTCAATTTTTTATACCCATTAGTAATCATATGTATAAAAAAGTCATAACTTTTAGCCTTTAGCCATCGCAAGCTAAACAATCTTCACTCATTGCTTGCTGAGCTATATCACCACGTAAAACAGATTCTGTTCTAGTATAATATAAGGTTTTAACACCTTTCTTCCAAGCATCGAAATGAACTTTGTTTAACCACTTAGGTGTAGCTTCAGATGGAAAAGCTAGGTTCAAACTAACCGACTGATCCACGTATTGCTGCCTAAGACCAGCTTGATTAACTAACTCTAGTTGATTAATTTCTTTAAAAGTTTTAAAAACCTCTTTAACTGGAATATCGTGCCCCATAGTAATATTATCCAAAGCATTGATATCCTGTATGCTACCTCCGTCAGCCAGTATTTTATTCCACGTTTCATTTGTATTTAGTTTGTGTTTCTTTAATAATTTAACTAACGTCGGGTTTTTCCTAATGAAAGTCCCTTTCGCACTTTGCTCTGTAAAAACATTTGCAGCCCACGGCTCAACACCCGGTGAAACATTACCACTAAGCTTACTATTAGAAACAGTAGGAGCAATAGCACGGAGATGAGTATTACGCATACCGGTACCAACACACCATAAAGGCTCTCCGTAAATTTCTGCCAAGTCCATTGATGCTCTTTCGCTTTCAATTTTAATTTGTGAAAATATTTTCCTAGTTTCAAACTGAGCAAGTAAACCTTCAAAAGGAACTCCTTTTTCTTGGAGATATGTGTGCCATCCAAGAACACCCAGTCCGATTGCTCTTCCTTTTTGAGCAGAACGAACGGCATTTTCAAAACCTCTAAGTCCTTTTGCTCTTTGAATAAATTCCTCCATAACCCCGTCAAGAAACCACGTGGCGTCGTATATAAGGTTAGTGTCTTTCCATTCTTCATATTTTGCTAAATTTAATGATGATAAACAGCAAACAAAACTGTGATTCTCATCGGTGTGTAATGTAATTTCTGAACATATGTTAGTCAT